>Ga0116227_10000252_pt1 | contig 97360 bp, 91 predicted proteins | sample S1TSphgellanicum_FD_89693 | JGI IMG/M metagenome (GOLD analysis project Ga0116227, IMG submission 89693) | Host-associated microbial communities from peat moss isolated from Minnesota, USA - S1T2_Fb - Sphagnum magellanicum MG | ecosystem: Host-associated > Plants > Peat moss > Unclassified... | reverse complement strand
GCGTCCCGATTGAAGATCGGGAAGGCCGCAGGTTCGAATCCTGCCACCCCGACAGAAGTCTTTTCATTTTTTTGAAGAGACTTTTTTTTTGCATAAAATTGAAGCTCCAATTTCATTAGAAAATAAATTAAAAACACAATAGTTATCGCGTCCCGATTGAAGATCGGGAAGGCCGCAGGTTCGAATCCTGCCACCCCGACAAAAGTCTTTTCAGAAAAATGAAAGACTTTTTTTGTTTTATAATTCAGGAACAAGTCGTTAAGAAATCTTTATTTTTGCCTTATTCATTATTCTCTATTTCAGAATAGCAAAAACTGATTAATTGAGTTCTTTATTCCAACAATAAAAACTTACTTTTGCACCATCAATTATTAATAGAATCATATTATGTCAGATACAATCGAAAAAATTAAATGCCTAATTATTGGTTCTGGTCCTGCAGGTTATACTGCGGCAATTTATGCAGCCAGAGCAAATATGAATCCAGTTTTATATCAAGGAATGCAGCCTGGTGGTCAGTTGACTACAACTAATGAAGTAGAAAATTTTCCTGGTTATGTTGATGGTGTTACAGGACCTGAAATGATGGTTCAATTACAAGAGCAAGCAAAACGTTTTGGAGCTGATATCCGTGATGGATGGGCTACAAAAGTTGACTTTTCAGGAGATATTCATAAAGTTTGGATTAACGATTCTATCGAATTGCACTGTGAAACTGTTATTATTTCTACAGGAGCATCGGCTAAGTATTTAGGATTACCATCAGAACAACATTATTTACAAATGGGTGGCGGAGTTTCTGCTTGTGCGGTTTGCGACGGATTTTTCTACCGTAATCAGGAAGTTGTAATTGTTGGAGCAGGAGATTCTGCTTGCGAGGAAGCGCATTACTTATCTAAACTTTGTAAAAAAGTAACGATGTTGGTAAGAAGCGAAAAATTCAGAGCTTCTAAAATTATGGAAGAACGCGTGCGCAAGACAGAGAATATTCATATTTTATTAAACCACGATACTGTTGAAGTATTAGGAGATGGCAATGTGGTACACGGCATAAAAGCGTTGAACAAAACCACTGGTGAAGTTGTTGAAATTCCGGCAACAGGATTTTTCGTAGCGATTGGTCACAAACCAAACACAGATATTTTTAAAGATTATATTACGCTTGATGAAACTGGATATATCGTAAATACTCCCGGAACTTCTAATACAAATGTACCAGGTGTGTTTGTAGCAGGTGATGCTGCAGATCATGTGTACCGTCAGGCGATTACCGCCGCTGGTACTGGATGTATGGCAGCATTAGATGCTGAAAGATATTTGGCTTCTAAAGAATAAGTTTTCAGTCTCAGTTTATTGAAAGCGAATAGCGCTATAAAATAAAAGTCCCAATCGTAAGAATTGGGACTTTTTGTTTTTTTTATATTTAAGAAGTTTCAGGCTGAAAACTGAGACTTTTTTTTACTTTATTTTCTTAAGCAATTTTGCTTCTTCAGAAAAACGTGTCAGAGTTATGGCAGGACTTCCTAAAAGAGAAAGTTCTGCTTTGTCCCCAAGTGCTATTGCTGCGGTAGTTTCTATTAATACACTTCCTGTAGCGTAGTTTTCTGCCGTAATATTGGCGTCTTTCAAGGTAAACTTGCTTCCTGTAAAGATTGAATTGTTATCTAAACGAATAGTTGCTTTTTCAGCAATACCTTCAATATTAGCAACAGCTTTTTGATATAAATCGCATTTGAACTTTATGGCAGAAACTAGTGTTTTTATTGAAGAAGTTTTACTCAATTGTAAATTGGCATCTTCAGATTTTAAATTCAATTCGGTTTTTGATTTGTCATCAGCAAATAATGTAAACTTTTTAGAATTTACATTCAGGAATAATTTAGCATAATCAAAAGTATTAAAAGTAATATCATCCAACTGTAGTTCCTGAATAGCATAAACAACAGCATCGTTTTTTGCAATTACAGTTTTTAACGATTTTGTATAAGTAACTCGAACAATTAGTTTTTTAAAGATGGTACTTTCTTTAGAAGTATATAAACGAAGTACTTTTTCTCTTAAATCCATTCCGATAATGTCGTGCAAATTGTCATCGGCTTCTATTTTGATTTCGTTTTTCTCTCCTCTTTCAAGATAAACTTCCAAATTATCGTCGGCTTCAATACCGTCAAACTCTCCTACTTCTTTTACTGAAGTGGTCACGATTTTAGATCCTTTTATTTTTTCTCTTCTTTGAGCAAAAGTTAACGTCGTAACCAATAATAATAGGAGTAAGGCTGTATTCTTTTTCATTAATTCTAGATTTGATTTTCACAAATATAAAAAAATCATCCACTTTCGATGAATGATTTTTTTATATTTAACAGATAAATATCTTTTATCCCTGACTAATACTTCCTCCTGAACTCGCAGTTTTTTCGATTGTTTTAGGTACGATGTCGTAATTAATACTTCCTCCGCTGCTTGCTTCAGCTTTCAAACTTACTATTGGATGTACATTTATGCTTCCGCCACTTGAAACTTCTGCATGAACTTCGTTGGCAAACAATTGATGAGCGTTTAAGCTTGAGCCACTAGATGCTGACGCTCTGATTCTTAAAGCTTTTCCTTTTAGATTAATAGTACTTCCGCTTCCTGAATCAATAGTGATATTCTCAGATTCAAGATTAAGATCTATTGATGCAGCACTTGAAGTTTCAAGATCAATATCCTGGCCCAAAAGTAGTCCTTCGTTTACTATAGAAGAGGCACTTGAAGCTTCCAATTTATTAATCGTTGGCATTTTTACCGTTACTTTTTTCTTTGTTATATTGCGAAAAGAGTTGAATTTAGAGGAGATAATCAAAGTTCCGTTTTCAACCTTTGTTATTATTTCTTTTTGCAAATTATCATCGGCTTCTACAACAATTTCGGTTGTATCAGATTGTATAATTACTAAATCGATCGCATTGCTTACAGATACTTTTGTGAAATTTCCCTGAACAATTCTTTTTTCGGTTGTTACATTTCCGCTTCCTTCAATTGTGTTTACATTTAGATTGCAGGAGGCAAACAATAATGCCGTAATAGTCGCAACAATGAATTTCGTAATATGAATGATTATTTTTATCATGGCTTAGTTAATTTTGATTATGACTCCGTTTTTGTCAGTGGTTAATCTGCCGTTAGTTTTTTTTCCGTTTAAAATTTCTTTTCCATTAATTTTAACTGAAACTTCGTTTACAGTATCGTTTTCGATATTAGTTTGGTCTTCGTCTATATCATTATAGTCGTTTTCTTCAGATGGACAATCCAGACATTTAATTTTTGAACCCTGAACTTTGTAGCTATAATTTCCGCTAAAGTGTAAGTTGAAAAAATTGTCTTCAGAATCATCATAATCCTGAACAGAAGCATCTGGTCTGAATAGTTGACCTTCAGGTAAGTACAAATACACATCAACTTCCTGACCTCTAAATTTGTTTTTTACATCAGTAAGAAAATAGTTGTCTAAAACTAAACGATTGCCATTGATTTGAAATTTGTAATTGATTTTTTCTGCTCTTTGTTTTGCTGTGATAAACGAATTGCCTCTTGCACTTTTTTCGATTTGTATATAAGCTTGAGCTTCATCAGTATGTAAAACATGCAAACGAACATCATTAGAATATATCAATTGATTGTTGGCTGAATCCTGAACAAATTCAAACTCTCTGTGATGATTTAAATCTTTTGCATAATAATCATTGTATCTAAATTTTACAAACAAAGTATCTTTTGCAGAAATGTTAAGCGCTTTTTTCTCTACTGTTTTATTGTCATACGAAATTTCAGTTGCTTGTTTGATTCCGATACTAATAACAATTGCAACGGCAATAATCCAAATAGCCAGCAAAGTATATTTCGTAATATTTCCAATAGATTTTAAGTTTGGAGATAACAATTTGAAACCTAAAAGTGTCAAAAAGAAAAACGGAATTCCTACTGCAAAGAACATTAATAAACCAAATGACCAGATTGGGTAGTCTGTAAAGTTTCCTGCTTCAACGAAGTTTTGCCATGGAAAATCAATAAAAATATTGGTTCCTAAAGTAAAAACCCCAATAAGTAACATGATCAAAACGCTAATTCCAGACATGATTAAGATTACTCCTAAAAACTTAGCAAAGATTTTAAAGATAGTCATGATAAAGTCTCCAAATGAACTACTTATTCTCTCAGCTCCGGACTTTACCTGGTTTCCCATTTTGTCATAATCTGCATTTTTAAATTTATCAGATAATGATTCAATTTCTTCACGTACTTTTTTTTCTATGTTCGAGATTGTAACCGGTTCTCCTGTCATTTCCAGTTTTTCAGATGTTGTAACTGCTTCCGGAGTTACTATCCAAAGAACGAAGTAAGCTAAAATCCCGGTTCCAAAACCTGCAAAAACAAATACTAAGAAAATAATTTTTATCCAGACAGCGTCAATTCCAAAATAATGACCTAACCCGGTCGCTACACCGCCAATCATACCTTTTTCTTTATCGCGGTACAATTTTTTGTGTTTTCTTGCGCCATAATTATTAAAAGACTGATTTGATTTATCTTCATCTTCAATAATATAGTCTTCCGGTTGCCCCATTACCACAATCACTTCATCAACATCTTTCAGTCCTACAACATGTTTGTCGCTTTTTTGTTTCTCCAATAATAATTCAGAAACACGCATTTCGATATCTTTAATAATTTCATCTTGTCCGGATGAGTTGTTTAAAGATCGTTTTATAGCGTCAAAATAGCGTGTCAATTTTAAATATGCGTCTTCATCTATATGAAAAACCATACCGCCTAAGTTAATATTTACTGTTTTGTTCATGACTTATTGATTTTGATTGGTGATTAGATTTACGGCGTCAGACAATTCTGTCCAGGTTCCGCTAAGTTCGTTTAAAAATGTTTGTCCTATTTCGGTTAATCCATAATATTTTCTAGGTGGCCCGGAGGTCGATTCTTCCCATCGATAATTAAGCAAACCGTCGTTTTTCAGCCTGGTTAGAAGTGGGTAAACTGTTCCCTCAACAACTAGTAATTTTGCGTTTTTTAAAGTGTCTAATATTTCTGATGTGTATGCGTCTTTTTCTTTTAATACTGATAAGATGCAAAACTCAAGAACACCTTTGCGCATCTGTGCTTTTGTGTTTTCAATGTTCATAATTTCATTTTGTTTTTTTTAGATTGAACAATTCGTTTTTTGATTGATGATGATTGATGATTTTGATTGATGATTGAAAGCGAAACGATTCTTGTTGATTGCTTGTAAAGTTTCGACTATAACTTTTAATTTTTATGTCAGGCTGAGCTTCCCGAGACTTCGGGAGAAGCCTTATTTGATAAAAGGAATCGTAAGCGGATATTTATATAATTCTCCGTTTGAAGTTTTTATCGAAGCGTAAATCACTAAAAAGAATTCAACAAATTTTAACAATCCAAAAAGTAACACGGCAGTGGCTCCAATACTTAAAATTCCAATATTTCCGTCGATGTTTAGATTTCTGATGATTAAATCTTCATCGTTAAAAACCGTATTGATTGGTAGGTTTTTTAAAAGTACGAATGCAAAAATCGGAATGGCAATTAAAGCTAAAATTAAAGTATAAAGCAAAAGGCTTAATTGAAAATTTAAGGTCTGTTTTCCATTAAAATTTACAAACTCTGATTTGTCTTTGTAACTCGTCCAGATCAAAATTGGGAATATATAATTCCCAAACGGAATGATATATTGACTTAAAGTACTTAAATGCGTGAACGTTGCGACGTTTCTTTCTGATGTTGTTTCCATGATGAGTGGTGTTGTTGTTTCCATGATTAAAAGTATATAGTATTTTCTTATGCAAATATATGTCTAAAAGACAGTATCTTGTTTTGCATAGTACCAAATATTAACAAAGTTTTAACAAAATTAAAATTGTAAAAATGATTATAATGCATTGAAAACCATTCGAAAGACTTGAATTTGTTGGCTTTTTATGAAAGTAATTGTGATTTATTGTGCGTGCATAGTTTTTTTGTATTTTTACATAAAAAAATAAATACCATGGCGATATCAGTTTCTAAACTCAACAAATTTGTATTATTCAAATTACCATCTGCATATATTTGTGGTGTACGTGTAAAGGCAATCGACGAAGATAGATGTGTGGTAGGTGTAAAGCACAGATGGATCAATCAGAACCCATTTAATTCGATGTATTTTGCAGTTCAGGCAATGGCAGCAGAGTTAACAACCGGAGCATTGGTCATCTCGCAAATTCAGCAAAGCGGAAAAAAGATTTCAATGTTGGTGGCCAACAATAAAGGAAACTTTACCAAAAAAGCAACCGGAAGAATAACATTCGTTTGCAACGACGGACATTTAATCGCTGATGCCATCAAAAGAACAATTGAGACAGGCGAAGGGCAAACCTTCTGGATGAAATCTGTAGGAACAAATGAAGAAGGTGTTCAGGTTTCTGAAATGGATTTTGAATGGAGCGTAAGATTGAAATAGTTTTTTTGCTACAGATTTCACAGGTCGAAAGGATTTTCTAATCATAGAATCTGAATAACTTTATAAAACACTTAACTCTCAAGTTATATTCGCATTTTTGTCATCCCGAGGAACGAGGGATCTCCGCAAGAAGCTAACGCAAAGTATATTTTCTAGATTGGCGAGTTACTTGGGGAGATCCCTCGTTCCTCGGGATGACAATGATTGTGGTTACTGTACTTTTAAAAATCCTTTTAATCTGTGAAATCTGTGGCAAAAAAACAAACCATAAAAAAGGCCTCAAATAGTTGAGGCCTTTTACTTTAATACATGCTACGATTATTTTTTAGCACAACATTTTTTGTCTTTTGAGTCACCTGATTTTTTAGAACAGGATTCTTTTTTAGCTTTTTCTTTTTTAGGAGCTGGTTTTGTGTCTTGTGCCTGAGCACCAATTGTAAATAAAGCGATCGCTAAAACGGTAAATAATTTTTTCATTTTTAATATAATTTAGTTGTTAGGTATTATTCTTTTTTTGATAGATGATTGTTTTTCAAATATAATACGTTTTGTTTTTAGAAATTGTCAACAATAAGTTAATGAGAATCAAAGTAGTATTAAAAAAGTATTGCTAATAATTCAGATTTACTCCAAAACCAACTCCCATATCGCTGTCATAATGTGTAGTGATTCCGAAGTTTCTTCCGGCAACATATTTTAAACCGGCCATATATTCCTTATCCGTGTTCCACATTAGATTCATTCGCAAACGTCTTGAAAGCGGAATGTCTTTTCGTTCAAATTGAATTCTTACATTTCCATCGGTATAAACCTCAACTTGCGCTTTTATGAGCATTGGTAAAGTATATTCCATACCGGCACTGAAAACCGAGCGATTGTCTTTAGTATTTTTTTGACCAAACATATTTTGTTCCTGTTCGTCCATACCCATTTTTCTGTAGCGCCAGTCAAAGCCTATAAAAGGCATAAACCATTGCATTTTGCCAATGTATCGGCCAATATGTGTTTCGGTTTCATAACCATGTTTGTCGTTGTAGCCCAATCTCCATTCTGTTCCAATGCTCCAACGGGTGTTGCTGTACATGGCTTCTCCATCATTTCCGTTTGTCGCAAAATCATTTTCAGCCATAAAATGAAACATTCGATCATCCATCTTCAGCATTTTATACGCCATTTTAGGATCATGAATCAACGGATTTGGTGCCGAATTTTCATAAGTAAAAATACGTCCCATCCCCGCCATCATATGATATAAAATATGACAATGAAAAAACCAATCGCCATCAGCATTTGCTGCAAACTCGATCGTGTCGGTTTCCATTGGCATAATATCAATGACGTTTTTTAGCGGAGAATATTCGCCATGTTCGTTAATTATTCTAAAATCGTGTCCGTGTAAATGCATTGGGTGACGCATCATCGAACCATTATATAATGTAATACGAACGTTTTCGCCTTTTTTAATTAAAATTTTATCCGTTTCAGAAATCACTTTGTTGTCAAGACTCCAGACATAACGGTTCATATTTCCTGACAATTCGAAACGCAATTCTTTTACGGGAGCGTTTTTTGGCAAAGTTGTCACTGTTGGAGATTTTAGCATTCCGTAATTCAAAGTCGTAATTTCGGCAGTTTCTGTAGTATCGCTTGACATTTTCATATCGTCCATTTTCATGCCTTCCATATTGTGCATCGAATGATCTTCGGTTTTTACAGATGCATCTTCTCCTGAAATTTCAGGATACATAACGGCATTCATGTCCATTTTGTTCAAAGACATTTTCATGCCCATATCGTTCATTTCGCCGTTCATCTTCATCATATCATTCATCATTTTCATCCCTTCAAAATATTTCAATTTCGGAAGATGTTTGACAGGCTGTTTACTTCCTTCACCTAAAAATAACGAAGCAGATCCGGTTCTGTCTTCGGCTGTAGCCAAAAAAGCAAAGGATTTATGATCTTCAGGAATCGTAACCACAATATCATAAGTTTCAGAAACAGCAATAATCAATCGATCGACTTCTACAGGTTCAACATCGTTTCCGTCGCTGGCAACAACCGTTATTTTCCCGCCGCCATAAGTTAGCCAGAAATAACTCGAAGCGCCTCCGTTTGCAATTCTTAATCTGACTTTATCGCCTGCTTTAAATTGCGAAAGCTGATCTTCATTTTTTCCGTTAATCAAGAATTTTTCATAATAAACATCACTCACATCCATGGCATTCATGCGTTTCCATTCGTTTGTGACTTTTGTTGAGAATTGTCCTTTTTTGATTGCTTCGGCATAACTTTGAGTTGTTCCCTTTTTTATTGCAAACCAATCATTGGCATTGTGCAGCATTCGCTGAACATTCTCTGGCTTTAGATCGGTCCATTCGCTAAGAATAACCGGAACGGTTGGCAAATCGTCAATTCCTTTTCTAAAAGTCGAATCGTCTTTCTTTTTGTTGATGATAAAAAGCCCGTACAAACCTATTTGTTCCTGCAAACCTGAATGACTGTGATACCAATAGGTTCCGTTCTGGATAATTGGAAATGAATATTTGTGTGTTGTTCCCGGTTTTATTGGCATTTGAGTCAAATATGGAACACCATCTTCTTTATTGGGAAGGAATAATCCGTGCCAATGCAGTGCTGTATTTTCCTTTTTTAAATCATTATGTACATAAATTTCGGCAATATCACCTTCAGTAAAAGTCAAAGTAGGCATCGGAATTTGTCCGTTAACACTTATAGCTCGCTTTTCTTTTCCTGAAAAATTTACAATTGTGTCGCGAACATGTAAATCGTAACGAACTATTTTTTGAGCTTTTGCAGTAAAAGCAATCAAAAAGACAATAAGAATAGAGTATAGTTTCATATTGATTTTTTAAAGATTTAGATTTCGTAATCGTAAAGCATTTACAATTACTGAAACTGAACTAAGACTCATGGCCAGTGCCGCTAACATTGGCGAAAGCAAAATCCCGAATACAGGATACAAAATTCCTGCAGCGATTGGAACGCCTAATACATTATATATAAAAGCAAAAAATAAATTCTGTTTGATGTTTTTCATCACCGAATAACTCAGTTTTTTAGCTTTTACGATGCCGTTTAAGTCTCCTTTTACCAGTGTAATTTTGGCACTTTCAATAGCAACATCAGTTCCGGTTCCCATTGCGATACCAATATTGGCCTGGGCCAAAGCTGGAGCATCATTAATTCCGTCGCCCGCCATAGCAACAATTTTACCTTCGGCTTGCAAACGTTGAATTTCTTTTAGTTTATCTTCCGGAAGACAATCTGCTTTGAATGAACTTAAATGTAAATGATCTGCCACTGCTTTTGCAGTATTACCGTTATCACCTGTCATCATAATCACTTCAACACCCTGTTCAATCAGGTTTTTAATGGCTTTTACACTGTTTTCTTTGATGGCGTCTGTAATCGTTACATAGCCCGAAACAATATTATTAATCGAGATATAAGAAACGGTTTTGCCCAGATTTTGCTCGGCAACAATTTTGTTTTCGATATCTTCAGCAATTGAAGCACCAACCTGAAGCATTAATTTTTTATTTCCTAATGCTACTTTTGAGTGGTTCACAGTTCCTGTAACTCCTTTTCCGGCAATGGCTTCAAAGTCGGGAACATCAAGTAGGATTTGATTTTTGGCTTTGGCAAAATTAACGACGGCTTGCGCCAAAGGATGTTCGCTATGCTGATTGAGTGAAGCGATATTTTGCAGTAATGCATCTTCATTATTATTAAGGGCATACACTTTTTCTACAGAGGGTTTTCCTTCGGTAATGGTTCCGGTTTTATCCGTAATCAGGACATCTATTTTGCTCATGTTTTCCAATGCTTCGGCATTTTTTATCAGGATACCAAATTGTGCTCCTTTGCCCACACCAACCATTACTGACATTGGCGTTGCTAATCCTAAAGCACATGGACAAGCGATAATCAATACGGCAATGGCATTAATTAATCCGTAGATATATGCAGGTTCCGGACCAAATTTTGCCCAGACAAAAAAGGTGATAATAGAGATGATCACAACCGTTGGTACAAAATATTTTGCCACACGATCGGCTAATTTCTGAATTGGAGCTCTGGAACGGCTTGCATCGTTTACCATTTGAATAATCTGCGAAAGCAAGGTTTCAGATCCTACTTTTTCGGCAATCATGACAAATGATTTTGTTCCGTTTATAGTTCCGGCAATTACATTATCGCCTGTTTTTTTATCAACCGGAATAGGTTCGCCGGTAATCATGGCTTCATCAATACTGCTTTCTCCTGTAGTAATTTTTCCGTCTACCGGAATTTTTTCTCCGGGTTTTACACGTAGTAAATCGCCTTTTTTAATGTTATGAATCGAGATTACTTTATCATTTCCGTTTTCGACCAAAGTTGCTTCAGTTGGAGCTAGTTTCAATAGTGCTTTTATAGCTCCGTTGGTTTGCCCATGAGCTTTGGCTTCTAATAATTGTCCTAAAAGAACCAAAGTTATAATAACGGTCGCTGCTTCAAAATAAAGATGAATGGTACCGTGATGTGATTTAAATTCAGATGGAAATATATCTGGAAAAAACATTCCGGCAATACTAAATAAGAAAGCAACACCAGTTCCTATTCCAATAAGGGTAAACATATTCAGATTCCAGGTAATAATAGATTTGTAGGCACGGACAAAAAACATCCATCCTGCGTAAAAAAGTACCGGAATAGAAAATAAGAACTGAACCCAATTCCAGTTTTCAATTGGCATGATTTTAAAAAGCGGATTATTCGGAATCATTTCTGACATCGAAATAATGAAGATGGGAAGCGTAAACAGAATCGCAATCTTCATTTTCTTTAATAAGTCAGTATACGTTTTATTCTCCTCAGATTCAGAAGCCTGCACCGGAACAAGATCCATTCCGCAAATTGGACAATCTCCGGGTTCGTTTGAAACGATTTCCGGGTGCATCGGACAAGTAAATTGTGTGGCATTTATGGCAACTTCCGGAACTAAGTCCATACCGCAAACCGGGCAGTCTCCTGGTTGGTTATAAGTTTTATCGCCTTCACAATGCATTGGGCAATAATAAACTCCGGTTGCACTGTGATTATGGGTTACAGCTTTTTTTTTATGTTCATGGCCTGAATCGTCTTTCTTCTGACTTGAGCAGCATGATGTAACGGCAGGTTCAGCATGATTTTTAGATGAGGTCATCTCAATAGTATATTTTCCGGCGTCTGTCAGGACTTCCTGAAATTTTTCAGTCGGAACATGTTTTTCCATTGTTATGGTTGCCAATGGAGGATTTAGTGTTACTTCGGCCTGAATTCCTTCTACTGAGTTTAAAGTTTTTTCTACTTTTTTACGGCAGCCATCGCACGACATTCCTGAAATTATATATTGATGAGTCATTGTCTTTGTTTTTTAAAGTATTACAATGCAAATTTCCGAAGTAACGTTTACTTCGGTTTGTATAATTTTGAGAATGATTTGTAATATTTATGAAAGCTTTTTTAACCGCAAAGGACGCAAAGGTTTTTGGCTCTCATTTTATAGTAATCTCGCAAAGACGCAAAAGTGCAAAGTTTTTCTCATTTTATGTCATTTCGAGGAACGAGAAATCACACTCGTAAATCGACAAATATTGACGCTTTGAGAAACGGAGTTGCTTGTGTGATTTCTCATTCCTCGAAATGACAAACTGGACGTTCAATTATTTACTTAGAAAAAAACTTTGCGCTTTTGCAACTTTGCGAGAAATTGACTTTTTTACAAATTCTCAATCTGAATGCGTTTTTTATCTTTAAGTTGCTTAAAGTAAGTAGGAGTAAAGCCTGTAACTTTCTTAAATTGATTGCTTAAGTGTGCTACATTACTGTAGTTTAAAATATCAGCAATTTCGCTTAACGAAAGTTCATTATAAATCAATAACTCTTTTACTTTTTCTATTTTTTGGCTGATAAAATATTTTTCAATGGTCGTGTTTTCAACTTCTGAGAACAAATTACTTAGTGTACTATAATCCTGATTTAGGTTTTCTACTAAGTAATCAGACAAGTTTACTTTGAGATCATTGTTTTTATGATGAACCAAATCGACAATGAGATTTTTTATTTTCTCGATTGTTTTACTTTTTTTATCATCAATAAAATCGAAACCTAAAGCTTGCAGGTTTTTAAGCAAAATCTCTTTTTGATCTTCTGTGATGTCATCTTGTACTTCAACTTCGCCTAGTTCAACAGAAATAGTATGAAGCCCGAGTTTTTCGAACTCAGACTTCACAACCATTTTACAGCGACCACACACCATGTTTTTGATGTAGAGTGTCATATTTATTTGATGGTTTCTACCACATTTCCGCAAGTCAGCATCGAAGAACCGTAATATGGGTTTTTAACTGCTTTTTCTTTGCTTAACCAATCAGCATCTGCCATTGGGCAATATTGTTTGTAGATAGCAACATCAGATTTAGAAACTTTAATCAAATCGTACGTACTTTTTGAAAGCGATTTGAAAGTTTCACGTTGCTTTTTGATATCAGTAGTTGTCGAAATACTTTTTGCATCAGCAGTTAATTTCTTTACGACTTTCATCCAGGCAGTATGTTCATTGCTTTTTAATTTGTCCATTTTTATCGCAGTAATTGCCGTCAATAAATCGGTGGCTTTTGCCGAGGTTAACTTGGCATCACTTTTAATTAAAGCATCTTTTACGGTAAAATAAGCATCATAAACAGATTGCAACTGACTGGAATCAGCAACCTCAATTGTAGTTGGTTCAGTTTTGATTGTATTTGCCTTAGCAAAATTTGCAGTGAATATTAATGTAATTACTAGTGCTATAGTTGAAATTGAATTTTTCATTGTATGTGTTTTTTATAGAGAATGTAATTTTTTCTCTAAGTTAAATAATTTTAATCTTTATAGGAAGTTATTATCCATCAAAGTCGCGAAGACACAAAATGGAATGTTTTCTTTGAGCTTTAATACCTTAGCGGCAAAACCCAATTGTGGCTGTCAGCAATAGAATTAGTATATTTTTGGTGGTAACCATATAGAGGTAAAACCATCAGAAATGCTGCTAGTGTTGTAGTATGAGATTTGTTTTTCTGAAGAAAAATTAAAAAGATTATTGCTTAAATCAATATCGTTTGTGATTAAGCTAAATTGAAGAAATGAAGTTGTACAACCTGAATGGTCGCATTTTCCGCTACAGCCATGTTGACCTTTTTTATCTTTTTTGGTTGTTTTACAACAATCCTTCTGACATGAATCTGAGTTTTCTTTTTTTGAAGTTGCTTTTTTCTCACAATTCATTTTTTCTTCGGCCCTTCCACATGCATAACCCGTACTAGACATCAAAAAGAAGCCAAGGGTTAAAAAAAGAAATAATATGTGGAATTTTTTTGTCAATGAAATTGTTTTTAAAATACAAATTTAGATATTTTTTTTAACAGCTGCTATTTATTTAAGATTTCCAATTTTATGTTTTCTTAAAATCAGTCGGTTTCATGTTTCTTCTCTTTTTAAAATAGTTTGACAAATGACTTTCATCTGCAAAACCAAACTCATACGCTATCTGTTTTATTGGTAATTGGTTGTTATGAATTCGTTTTTCTATCAAAGTAGTTCTCAGATTATGAATATATTCGCGATAACTTATAGCAAATGTTCTTTTGAAATAAGCACTAAAATACGTTTCGGCGATATTAAAATGATTGGCAATAACTTTTATCTGAACCAGTTTTGGCTGATAAATATTCTGATGGATGTACGAAGTAATTTGCTCGCTGTCAATAGAATTTCCTTTAATGACAAGATTCAGGCCGCGCATTGTTTCCTTGATTAACCCGAAAATCGAAAGAATCTGGTAAAACACAATAGGAGAGGTCGAAACATCGGTTTTGCAATTGTAGGCAGCAATATTTTCGATTGTATTCTTTAATATTGTTTTACAGGGATCATCTAATTTAAGAACCGTTTCTTTTAGTGTTTTATCACGCATGAAACTTTCGGGAGTATGAATTAAAAATTCGTCACAGGTAAGATTTTGTTTTGAGTTGAAATAATTGTCAGTAAACTTAATATAGAAAAACCGGGTCGATTTTTTAATATCAAAATAATGCTCGTCTTCTGGTGAAATTACAAACAAATCACCCGATTTATAAGGCAATAAGTTGTTGTTCAGATGATGAACACCGCTTCCCTTTTTGATATAAATAATTTCATAATAGGTATGTGTATGCGGCGGAAGGTGAAATTTCTCATCTTCAAATTCATCAATAACCAGAGTTTTGAATTGATTTAATTTCGGCATAACGTAAATTTACAAGTTTATATCGCAAATGTACAATTAATTTTCTACTTAACAGTGTTAACTTTGCGCCATAGAAAATCTATTCCTTTCTTATAAAAACAAATGAAAAAAAGTCTTATTGCACTCTCATTAGGAGGATTAACTATCGGTATTACCGAATTTGTTATGATGGGTTTGTTGCCCGATATAGCCTCTGATATGAAAGTTTCGATTCCGGTTGCCGGATATTTAATTTCTGCTTATGCACTTGGGGTCGTTATTGGAGCTCCTTTATTAGTAATCCTTGGAAGAAACTTTCCACCCAAAAAAATGCTTTTAATTTTAGCCTTGATGTTAACGGTTTTTAATGCGCTTTCGATCATCGCACCTACCTATAATTTTTTATTCGCCTCAAGATTTCTTTCCGGATTACCACACGGAGCCTTTTTTGGGGTTGGAGCAGTTGTAGCGAGTCGTCTGGCTGATAAAGGCAAAGAAGCTCAGGCAATTGCAATTATGTTCTCTGGTTTAACACTGGCCAACTTAATAGGTGTGCCTATTGGTACCTATATAGGACACCATTTTATATGGCGCTATACTTTTATATTAATTGCTGCAGTGGGTTTGCTTACATTTTTATTTATCTCTTTATGGATGCCAAATCTGGAGAAAAGCGGAAATGTAAATATGAAAACACAGCTACAGTTTTTTAAGAAAACAGAAGCCTGGTTAATTATTGGTATTACCGCAATTGGTTTTGGAGGATTATTTGCATGGATTAGTTATATCGCACCTTTATTAATTAACGTTTCTAAATTTTCGGCAGAAGATGTTTCATATATTTTGATATTAGCAGGTCTTGGAATGGTTGTTGGGAATTTCCTTGGCGGTAAATTAGCCGATAAATATTCACCGGCACCAACCGTACTAGCGTTATTGTTTGTAATGTCTATTGATTTAATTCTCGTTTATTTATTCTCTTCGAATCAATATGTTTCGTTATTCCTGACTTTTCTAACAGGAGCTATCTCTTTTTCGGTAATTGCACCTATTCAGATGTTAATGATTAAAACAGCCAAAGATGCTGAAATGATTGCTTCGGCCGCACTTCAGGGAAGTTTTAATATCGGGAATGCCTTGGGAGCTTTTTTAGGAGGATTACCACTAGCCGCCGGATACAGCTATGCTTCACCAAATCTTATTGGTGTTGTAATGGCGGTTATCGGAATGGTCATCACTTTTGTTTTAATGCAAAAACACAAAAGTAATTTGCAATTGCAACGTGCTTAAGAAAAAGTAATTTTTCCTTTTTAAAGATAGAATGCCCTTAAACAATTTTAGTTTAAGGGCATTTTTTTGTGCCCCTATCAAAACTCTCAGATGGTTTCTAAATTCAAGACCTTTTTTTAAGAGAAGGCTGCTTTTATTTACTTCATTTATTTTTTAAGAATATTCTCAGTCTCTATTTTACCCGTTAGTAATTTGCTATTTCTTATTATGTAATCGATTGATATTTTTTTAAAATCGCAATAAAACTATAATTTATGAAAATATATTTAATATTTATAGATCAATTAAATTACAGATGTGATATTAAAAAGCTATTTTATTTTTAATATTTTATTTTTTTAGGATTTTTTTGTGAATTTTGAATTTTTGTATTAAAAAAATATTTATGTTTGTGTAATCGATTACAGGATTGATTTTTTTAAGTAATAAATTTTATCAAAAATTTATATTTAGCAACGTAGACCCTGTTATTGTTAAGATGATTAAACATTGAAATTTATAATAACAGTAAAACTGAATAGATAAAGCGCATACAAAAAACCACAAAACCTATTAATAATTTAAACAATCAACCATGAGTTTTAATGATTTATTCAAAAAAAGGGCTAGCGGCTCTTTTATAATTGTCTTTTTATTATGCTTGCTGATGAGCAATCGTATGAACGCACAGAGTGTGATACTCGAGGGTACAGTCGTAGATGCTGCGGGTTTATCCTTACCAGGTGTTAATGTATTAGAAAAAGGAACAAAAAATGGTGTCTCTACAGATTTTGACGGGCATTATAAAATAAAACTAAGCAACCCAAAAGCTATTATTTCTTTTTCGTTTATAGGATTTAAAACGAAAGAAGTAGCTGTTAACGGGAAAACTAAAATTGATGCAGTTTTAGCTGAAGATTCTAATGAATTAAATGAAGTTATTGTTGTTGGATATGGAACAGTAAAAAAATCAGATTTAACCGGTGCAGTTTCTACTTTATCAGGTAATGATTTAAAAAAGGTTCCCGTTGCCAGTGTTGCCGAAGCCTTAACAGGTCGTGTAGCAGGTGTAAGTGTTACTTCTTCTGAAGGTTCTCCGGATTCAGAGATTAAAATTAGAGTTCGTGGAGGAGGTTCGTTGACACAGGATAGTTCTCCTTTGATTATAGTGGATGGTTTTCCTGTAAATAGTTTAAATGATATTTCGTCTTCGGATATAGAAAACATGACGGTACTGAAAGATGCTTCTTCGACTGCAATTTACGGATCGAGAGGGGCTAATGGTGTTATTATCGTAACAACCAAAAAAGGTAAAGACGGAAAAATTGCAGTGAATTTTAATATGTTCTACGGTATGAAGAAAATGGCCAATGAGATTGATGTTCTTCAGCCTGAGGATTTCGTAAAATGGCAATATGAATATGCTCTTTTAGCAAAAGGTAAACCGGATTCTTATCAACAATATTTTGGAAACTGGCAGGATTATGATATGTATAAAGGAGTTAAAGGTAATAATTGGCAAAAACAAATTTACGGACGTACGGGAGAAGTTCAGAGCCGTGACTTAGGAATCCGTGGTGGATCAGATAAAATTAATTACAATTTTAATTACGCCCATTATGATGAAAAAGCCATTATGATAGGTTCTGATTTTAAAAGAAACAACTTAGCTCTTTCCTTAAATAGTAAAGCAAGTAATAAAATTGATCTTTCATTTACAATGCGTTATTCTGATACAGAAGTAAACGGTGGAGGAAGTAATGAACAAAGAGAAAACTCGGCTGATTCACGTATGAAGCATGTCGTAGGATACTCGCCTATATCGATGCCGGGCTTGACTACAGATGATACAGATGAAGCAAATTCTAGTTATTTGGTTTATCCTTTTGTTGCAGTAGAGGATACAGATCGTCAGCAGTTGAGAAAAAATTTCAATATGCTGGGCAGCTTTTCATGGAAACTGGCAGACAGGCTGGTGTTTAAAACAGAATTAGGATTAGATAATTATAATTACCTGGATTATCGTTTTTACGGACGTTCTACTTTTTATGCGAGAAACAATCCTAGCATTGAGCACAGAGGTATGCCTTCGCTTTTAATGGCGGATCGTAAAGATTATCGTTTTAGAAATGCAAACACCCTTAATTATGATCTAAAAAAATTCATGGGCAAAAATCATAGTCTAAAAGTACTTCTTGGAGAAGAGATGATCAATTTCCGCAGAACCGATGTGTCTTCTACAATCGAAGGTTTGCCTGAATTCTTTAGTCTAGATCAATCTATACACCTTACTTCACAAGGGTCTCCTCGTATAGTAGATAATTTTTATTTCCCGGATGATAAGTTGCTTTCTTTCTTTGGGCGTGTAAATTATGATTATAAAGATCGTTACCTTTTTACAGCTACTTATCGTGCAGATGGTTCAAGTAAATTTTTAGGAAGCAATAAATGGGGATTTTTCCCGGCAGCAGCAGCAGCATGGAAAATTTCTGAAGAAAGCTTCATGAAAGATATTTCGTGGATCAATGCACTTAAAGTAAGATTAAGTTATGGTGAATCAGGGAATAATAATATTCCAACTGGTCAGACTGTACAAAGTTATAGTGCCGGTAATAGCACATGGATAAATGACGTAGGTAATTTCTGGGCTCCATCTGTAGTATTGGCAAATCCGGATCTAAAGTGGGAAACTACAGTTACTCAAAACTTAGGTTTAGATTTTGATTTCTTTAAGGGCCGCATCTATGGTTCTTTTGAAATGTACAAAAATGTAACTCAGGATCTTTTGATCAATTTCCCGGTAAGCGGAACAGGTTATTCTACTCAATATAGAAACATGGGGGAAACGCAAAATACTGGTTTCGAAGCTACTTTGAATTTGGTAGCCATTCAAAAAGCAGATTATGGGTTGAACTTCTCATTTAATTTAGGAGTAAATAAAAATCGTATTAACTCTCTGGGAACAATGAGCGACTTTGGAGCCGCAACAGCATGGGTTTCAGGAATTGGTAATGATTATTCTGTGGCTGTAGGCTCTCCAATCGGTATGATGTACGGATATAAGAGCGATGGACGTTATGAAGTTTCGGACTTTGACTATGTAGGCGGTAAATATGTTTTAAAAAGCGGTGTAGCAAATGCATCGACAGTTGTAGGTGCGGTTCAGCCTGGCTATATGAAACTAAAGGATCTAAATGGTGATGGTGTGGTAGATAGTAAGGATCAAACCGTAATTGGAAATTCGAATCCAAAATATACGGGAGGTTTTGTATTAAATGCCAATGCGTATGGTTTTGATTTATCTGCAGCTTTTAACTTTAGTGTTGGTAATGATATTTACAACGCAAATAAAGTTGAGTTTACAACTTCCAATCCAAACAACGGACAATATAGAAATTTAAATGCTGAGATGGCTGATGGACAAAGATGGACCAATCTTGATCCTGCTACAGGTCAGTTAGTAACAGATCCTGCTGCTTTAACTGCTCTAAATGCAAATACAACAATGTGGTCACCATACATGAAAAACTATGTAATCAGCGATTGGGCAATGGAAGACGGATCGTTTTTAAGACTAAATACCCTGACTCTGGGTTATACTGCACCAAAATCACTTACTTCTGCATTGGGAGTTTCTAAATTGAGATTTTATGGTACTGCAAGTAATGTTTTTATTATTACAAATTATTCTGGTCCTGATCCTGAGGTTTCAACAAAAAGAGCAACTCCTCTTACCCCGGGTGTGGATTACTCAGCTTATCCGCGCAGCAGACAATTTGTTTTTGGTCTAAACCTTAATTTTTAATTTAAAACGTATCAAGATGAAACATAAAATAATAATAGCAGGATTAATTTTGGCAGGTCTTTTTACTTCTTGCCAGGATGATTATTTAGACGCTCCGGCTCAGTCAACATTAGATGAAGCATTAATTTTTTCAACTCCGGGATTAGCCAAAGATGCCATTAGTGGAATTAAAATGACGTTTGGAGATACCAACTCATATAGAGGACGTTTTTTACCTTTCTATGGCCTAAATACAGATACAGAATGGTATAACTCAGGTGAAACACTGTCTAATGACAAACCTGATTTGACTAATTATGATGCAAAATCTAATAATTCGCAAATGGACCTTATAGAAACTTCCGGTGGAGGTGGAGGTAATCCGTGGACATCAATGTACAGAGGAATTGAACGCGCCAATCTTTGTATTCGTGGATTGCGCACTTACGGTAATCCAGTACCTGGTTCTGAATTAGGATATCTTTTAGGAGAAGCATTAACTTTAAGAGCTATTTTTTATGCTGATTTAATCAAACAACATGGTGATGTTCCGGCTCGTTTTGAGCCAGTTAACTCAGAAACGATATACTTGCCAAGAACAAATCGTGATGTGATCTACAAACAAATTATTCAGGATTTGGGAGAGGCAGCGACTTTAGTTCCATGGCCTAATGAGAGTGCTGCTACAAGTACAGTAGAAGGAATTAATAAAGCTTTTGTAAAAGGATTCCGAGCACGTTTGGCTTTGGCTGCAAGTGGATACCAACAATATAAAGATGGTGTTAGAAGAAGTACAGATCCTGATCTTTCAGTAGCAAATATGTACAAGCTTGCACTTGACGAAACCCGTTCAGTAATTGCAAGTGGAAAAGCAAGTTTAAACCCTTCGTTTGAAACTTTTTGGAAAAATGTAAACAAAGAAGTTTTAATTGCCGGAGGAGAATCTCTTTGGGAAATACCGTTTGGTGCGGGTAGAGGTAAAATGTTAATTAGTTTTGCCGTTCTTCATAGTAATATAGATCAATACCAGACCGGAGGAACTAGTATTGGAGGTACTGCAGGACCGCTGCCAACCGTGTTTTATGATTATGATTTGGCAGATACACGTAGAGATGTTACCTGTGTTCCTTATACTTGGGGTAAACCAGTAAATGGGAAAGCTCAACAAGAATTAGGAGTTATGAATAAATGGTATTTTGGAAAATATCGTTTTGAATGGATGAACCGCATTGTTAATAATAAAGATGATGATGGTGTAAATAAAGTTTATATGCGTTATGCAGAAGTACTTTTAATTGCAGCAGAAGCTGCAAATGAATTAGAGGGGCCAAGTGCAGCTGCACCATATTTAAAAGAAGTGCGAAGAAGAGCATTTGCGGCTGCTTATCAGGCTCAAAAAGTAGATACTTATGTAGATAACATTACTGGAAAGGATGCTATGTTTAAAGCAATTGTTGATGAAAATAAATATGAGTTTACAGGAGAAATGGAACGTAAACAACAACTTATCCGATGGAACTTATTAAAAGCAAATTTGGATTTAGCGAAAGAAAAAATGTTTAATTTACAACAGCGTAGTGGAGAATATGCAACTGTACCAACTGATTTGTACTATAAATATAAAGACGATAATGAAACACTAGTTGTGTATGGCTTAAATAAAGGAGAAATTCAAAATCCAGGTGCAGGTTATACCCTTTTTGTTGATAGCAAAGGAGCGAGTGCCTGGAATGTTTTGAAAGATGATAAGATAAATTCGCTTTATAAATTAGGTGTTGATCCGGATACAAGACAATATTGGCCAATATGGCAATCACTTATAAATACTAGTAACGGACAATTAGTCAATTATTAGAATGTTAGCGTTTTGCAAATAAAATATTAATAATGAAGGATAACTTATTATGAAGACAAAATATATATTAAAGGGATTACTGGCCACATTGGTAATGTTGCTTGTTTTTTCGGGCTGTGACAGCTATAATGAAGCAGTATTGAATGATATCGGGGCAAGTAGAGAATTTTCTCCAATTGGACTGACAACAAAAATTAGAAATCAGACTACAGTCGAATTAAACTGGACAGTAAAAGACGAGGAAGTTGCCAATTACTATGTGGTAGAATTTAGTGCAGATGATCCTAATTTTGAAACCATTTATAAAACAGTGAAAGTGGCGCCCACCGAACTTCCTGTACAAATTCAGTTAGAGGGTGAAACCGTTTATTCGATCAGAGTAAAAGCAGTAAGCGCAAGCGGATTGGCAGATTCTAAGTGGTCTGTTACAACAGCTACCACTTTGACGGAGCAAATTTTTCAGCCAGTTCAGGACGCTGACATCGATTCAAAAGAAGTTATTTTAAGATGGACTCCAAATAGTAGTGTAACACAAATAACTATTAATCCAGGCGGATTTACACATACAATCACAGAAGAGGAAAAGATAGCTGGATTTGCAACAGTATCAGGTCTTACCGGTGAGACAGCCTATACGGCAACTTTACTTAATGGAGCTAAGAAAAGAGGAGTTATAACTTTTACTACTGGAATTGATATAGGAACCGGAATTTTAGTAAAACCTACCGATGATTTAAATGCTGCTATTGTGGCTGCTCCTGCAGGTTCTACATTAGTGCTTATGCCTGGCGATTATCAGGTGTTTAAAGGTGAAATTATATTAGATAAAGGAATTACAATAAGAGGATTACGTGCAGGTGATAAACCATTATTGCATGTAAGATTTACACTTAATGCCGGCACAGGAAATGTTTCATTAATTGATTTGAATTTGGAAGGAAGTACTGCTGGAGATACTAGTTTTATTACAATTAATACTGCTAGTGCAATTTATGGAGACATATTAATTAGTGGTTGTTATGTTCATGATTATTTACGAGCTTTAATTTATGGAAGTGTTAATTTGGCAAAAGTAAATTCATTTACTGTAGATAATAGTATAGTTGAAAATGTAAGTACTAATGTACAAGCTGAGACTGTAGATTTCAGAAACACTTATGTAGCAAGTATCGTATTGAAAAATAGTACATTTGACTCTTGTTCAATAGGACGTGAATTTGTTCGTGTAGATAATGCCGGCTTAACAGGTACGGGTTTAACAACAAATGTATTAATTGACAAATGTACTTTATACAATGTTTCAAGTAATGTAGCGTCGAAAAGAATTTTATATCTTCGATTTGGAGCTAATACTTCTACTGTGAAAAATACGATAATTGCTTCAACAACAGCAATTTATTCGAACCAGAATGGATCAGGAACACCTACTGCTCCGCCAACTTTTGCAGGTAACAATTATTTTAATGCTAGTTTATTATATACAGTTGGTGCTAGTTCAATAACAGTTGATAAATCGGCAACATTTACAACATTAAATCCACAATTTGCAGATGCTGCAGCGGGCGATTTTACAATAAGTAATCAAACGTTAAAAGACAACGGAGTGGGTGACCCTCGTTGGATAAAATAGTTCATTCGTAAGTGTTAGTTAGAAAAAAAGGGATGCAGTCTGTAGACTGCATCCCTTTTTGTTTTAAAATCATCCGGGTAAAGAGTTTTTAATCAGCAGAATTAAGGCTCAAAACTACAGCTGAAAACTTTTTTAACTACTCGATGTCCAAATCAAATTTTTCGAGTAAACCAGCAAGTGCGGCATGGGATACTTTAGTTCTTTTAATTTTATTTTCGGAGGGATCAAAAGTGTAATTTCTGGACGTTCTAAAATCTGTTTTTTCTAAAATACAATCCTGAAAAGTAGCATTGGCAAGATCACAATTTTTAAAAGTAGCCAAAGACAAGTCAGTATTCGAGAAATCGACATCTTTTAGAGAGCAATCGATGAAGTTTGTTTTCTTTAGCTTTTTATAGATAAAAGTCGAATAATCTAGAAGACAATCCTGAAAAGACATCGAAAATAAAAAACTATTACTGGCACTAAAATCTAATCCCATTAATTTGCAGCCGATAAATTTGATATTTTTTAATCCTGTATTTTTAAGAACAGAAAGCGAAAGATTGCAGTTTTTGAAAGTACAATCTAAAAAATCGATAGAACTAAAATCACTTTTAGAAAAGTTACAATTGATAAATTCGCAGTTTACAAATTCATTATCAGATAGTTTTTGGTCTGAGTAATCAATAGTGTCAAAGGTTTTGTTCTGGTGCAATGCAGTATTCATAATAAGTTGAGGTTTGAAAAAGTTTTAAAAAGGCAGTTATTCTAATTCGATACAATCGAAAACCTCATTTTTTAATACCATTTCGTTTATTTCGGCTTCGGTATCAATTCTTAAAATGTTATCGCAATCTTCAAGGTCAAAATTCCATAAAGCGTTTGATAACAATTCGTGAAGTAATGCATTTGCGAACTCTAATTTCGAATTTGTATCAACGGAAGTTTTAAAAACATAAATCATAATTTGCTTTTTTTACGTTTGCAAATTTCAATAAACGCTTTTCGTTTTGATAGGATTCTGCAAGCAATAATTAGGACTTATCAATCAATTTTCGATACTGAATGGGAGTAATTCCTTCATGCTTTTTAAAGAAACGACTAAAGTAGGATTGATCTTCGTGACCTACCTGCATAGCGATTTCGCTTACAGAAAGCGTAGTTTGGTACAGTAGATATTTGGCTTCCAGTAATATGGTTTCATCAATCCATTTTGCTGCTGATTTTCCTGTAACAGTTCTCACAGATTTATTCAAATGGTTCGGTGTAACGTTTAATAGCGAAGCGTAATAATGAACCAAATGATGTGTTTTTATATTTTGATGAATTAACTCCTTGAACTTACTGGTAATAACTTGGGCAGCAGAAATACTTTTGTCACTTTTAACCGAATTTTTATTCATTTCATAAAATAGTGTAATCAAATACGATTGCACGATATTCAGATTGGCACTTGAAGTTTCAGAGTATTCTTTTTGAAGCCGTTTTAGAATTGCTACAATATCAGGAATGTCTTTGCGATCTAAAGTAATCTTTGGGTTGCCGGAAATTTTCATGAAATCAAATTCATTAATCATTTCACGGCTACCATATTTTCCAATTAAAATATCGGGATGAAATTGGCATATATAGCCTTTGTGTATACTATTCACATTGTCAAGTGAGAAAATCTGGCCAGCCGGTATCACAATTATTTCGTTATCAGTAGTGGTATATTCCTGATATCCCAATTTCATAACATGCTGACCTGAAGAAATAAAAACCAAGGTATGACAAGAATGTTTAGATGGCGGAACCGGATATTGCATTTGCATGATTTCCTCAATTTCAAGACAGAAAAAATGATCTGAATTTGATTTGAAAAGCAAATGAATAGGATTGTTTTCTCCCAGAAATTTTTCACGAAATCCTGTTGGGCTGTAGGTTTTGATTTTCTCAATTGTCTTTGCCTTCATGCTTAATAATACAATCTAAAATCGAGTAATTTGCACAAGGCATAATGTTTTTGATATAATTCTTCTACCACTTCGGTAATGTCATCATTATCCTGATACAAACTAAAAAAAGCTTTATCGATTGTACTGGAACTGGCAATTTTATTATAAGTAGAACCGTAACCAGAAATGGCCCTGGCGCCTGTTATGTCCAGGAAATATTGTGCTTCTTCATCATTTAAATCCAATACTTTCAAATTGGCAAAATGAATAATTTTCCCTTTCATCTTTCCTTCAAAAAGTTCAGCTATTTCTTCGAGGCTGTAATAATAATCATGAAGACAAATAGTATTGGCTTCACCCGGCATTACCAGATAAATAATTTCATAGTCCTTGAAGTTGTGATCTTCATAGAGTAATACATTTAAACTTTCTTCCAGACCTTCAATTGTATCGCAGGTTTTATAGATACTGGCAATACCCTGGTCAATAGCAATTTCTTCTAAGTTCTTTACCACTAGAGTTGCTTTGTCGTCGTCTACGTCTGGAACACCTTCGAGGCAGAAGATGAATTTTTCGTAATTCATACTATTGTGTTTCGGGTTGCTGATAAGTCTTTATTTTTCCTATCTCACAAAAGTATTTTTTATTGTCGAAAAATTGCTATCCGGAAAGTTTTTTAACGCATTTTTGACATTGAAGAAATAATCACTTCTTTACTTTAAAAACACATTAATGTTAGCGATTACAGCTCATCTGAAATCTTTTAGAATAAAAAATACAGAAACTTAATTTTTAATTCGTTTTGAATATATATTAATTCCAAAAATAATTGCTGATGATACGAATGGAACCAAAGCAGAGATTTGCCAGAAAAGATCTGTACCGGTTTGTAGTCCCGTATTTGATATTTCAAATATTATTAAACCAATAAAAAAAAGACAAATGATCAATAGAACAAATTGAATTTTGTAGTTAATCTTCATGTTTATGATTTTTTATAAAATTAAATAAAAACATTTATTCGTCCCATTCAAATCAAAAATTTCTGCCACCATTTTGGAGCAGCCTCCAGTAAAGTTTCGCTGTAATTACTAATTGTAGATGCTCTTTTATGTCCGCATGCAGCGCAGAAGGAAGCTTTGGGTGTTCTGTAAGGTTTTGAGCAATTTTCGCAAGCAGAACCATACAAGTCGATTCGATGATGCATGATCGTATTAGGATTAGATTCTTCAAATCCTGTTAAATTCTTATAATAATCCAGTAATTCTTTAAAGCGTTTCTTTCGGGTCATACTACATTTTCCTGTTTTAAAACCATCACGATATAGTTTAGAGGCTACTTTATATTCCTCTTCATCCAGCATAGGAACTTCCATTTTGCAACGCCAGCACCAAAGATTTTTCATAGTTTCTTTTCAGGTTTGAAATATTTAATGATTGTCTTTTTGTAGTTTTTAACTAAATGTCTTGCTAATTTATAATCGTTTATTGAGAAAAATTTACGGTTTCTCACATTCTGTAAACAAAATTCGTTTTTTTAACATTTATAACACTACGTAGAAATACCTGATTTTAAAAAATGAAAATAAAATTTCTGACATAAAAAAAGCGGATTAGTTTGTGCTAATCCGCTTGTCTTGTTTGTTAAATAATATGTTTTAGTGAGATACCGCTTTTAGGCCTATAATAGAACCAATAAGTGTTGTAATAAAAAACATGCGCCAGAAATTAGTAGGATCTTTAAATATTAAAATACCAATTAAAACAGTTCCCACCGCACCAATACCTGTCCAAACGGCATAGGCAGTTCCTATAGGCAAAGTTTGTGTAGCTTTCATTAAAAGCCCCATGCTCACAACAAGGGAAATAAGAAACCCGGTATACCACATATACATTTCGTTTCCGGTTGTTTCTTTTGCTTTTCCTAAACACAAAGTAAAACCAACTTCAAATAAGCCGGCAATAATTAAAATAATCCAGTTCATATCTTTTTTTGGCAAAGGTTAAAAAAGGAATTCAACGGGAATTTTACATTTGTTAAAAAATGAAACTATTTTATTTCGGCCCGAATTCTGCTCAGACTTACTTGCGAAATACCCAAATAAGAAGCAATATGTCCTAACTGAACACGCTGAATCAAATGTGGATAATCGGTAAGTAATTCTTTATAACGTTCAGAAGCAGTACGAAACTGACTCGAAATAAGACGTTCTTCGGTTTTTACGAGTTCTTTTTCTGCAAATTTTCTTCCCCAATTGGCAATATGAATATCTTCTTCGAAGAGTTTTTGCAGTTTTTCGGATTTTAGTTCATATAAATTACAATCTTCCAGAAGTTCAATATCTTCATAACCTTTCTGATGGGAGACATAACTTTTCATCGATAAAACCGTGTCTCCTTCTTTGCCAAACCAAAAAGTAACCTCATTATCCTCCCGGTTCGCATAAGCCCTGGCAATTCCTTTTTGGATAAAATAGATAGTGGTTTCAATTTTATCAGCCCGCAATAAAATATGTCCTTTAGAAAAGCGTACTTCTTTTACACAATTTTGAAGTTTTAGTTTCGAAAGTTCCGGTAAAGGATATATCAGGTCAAGAATTTGTTCTATTTTCATTTGTTTTTAAAATCTCTTATTTTCTAAAATTGATTCAAGTGACTGACGTAAAATTGTTACGGCATTTTCCATTTCAGTCTGATCTAAATGACCAAAACCTAAGCGCGTTGCCGTAAGATTTTTGGTTTGATATAAAACTGTCTTTGGCAAAAATAATCCATTTGCGGCACATTGTTTTTGCAATTTTATTAAATTAAAGTTGTCCAGCCATTCTATCCAAATCGCCAAACCTCTTAGCGGAACCTGAAATTTTATTTTTCCCCCTAATTTTTCCTTCAGTAATACAACAAAATTGTCCCTGCGTTCCTTATAGATTTTTTTATTTTTTTTCGAAAGACGATGCACTTCACCTTCCTTAATCCAATCCGTTAAAACCTGTTCTTTGATAACATCGATTCCGGGTTCGAGAATGTTTTGATGTTTCTCTAATTCCTTTATAAATGCAGCAGGCGCAGCAATAAAACCATAACCAAATCCTGCAGGTAAAGATCTCCCAAACGATCCTACATAAACCACTCTTTCGTTGGAGTCTAAAGCTGAGAGAGGCAGCACGGGATTGTTATCATAATGAAAATCAAAATCGTAATCGTCTTCTATAATCACAAATCCGTAGCGATTGGCCAGTTCGAGAACTTCCATTCGTCTTTTGGCACTCAGAGAAGTTGTTGTGGGGTAATGATAATTAGAAGTAAGATATAAAATTCTAATCGTGTTTTGTTCGCAAATTTGTTTTAAGTATTCCGTATTGATTCCGTCCTTATCAACCGGTATTGTAATAATTCGCGCGCCACTATCAGACAAAGTCATATTAGAAATATAATATCCCGGAGATGCCACAACCACTTTATCACCGGGAGAAATCAATAATTTGGTGACCAGATACAAACTAATTTCATGACTGCTTGTCGTAAGCAAATTAGAGGTTGAAATACGAATTCCTCTAGTTAAGTTTAAAAAATTAGAAAACTGGGTTTTAAAATTCAAATGAGATTGCGCCTGAATTTGTTCCCAGGTTTTGATCGTTTTTTGGTTCTTTAATTTAGAAACATACAGTCTCGCCAAAACATCTGTTTGCACCAATCGTAAATCAGGCAAACCATCATTAAACTGATACGGTAAATCACTTGTTTCTTTTGGATTTTCCAGAATGGTAGAATGTTTAAAGGTAAAACTTTCACTTGCTTTTGAAGTATTTTTACTTTCCCCGGAAGTAATTTCGGATTTCTTTTTTTCTTTTTTTTCAGATAAAATAAAAGTTCCCTTGTTGGGCAGAATTTCAATCCAGCCCTGTAATTCCAGATCCTGAAAAGCTTTGATCAAAGTGTTTCGGTTAATTTCTAGTACCTTACATAATATGCGGGTTCCCGGAAGTTTTGTGCCTTCAGGAAGCAAGCCTGTTTGTATTGCTTTTATAAATTCAAAAACGATTTGTAAATACAAAGCAGTTGTTTCTTCCGGCTTAAGCTGAATGAAACTTTTAAAAGGAATTTGAACCGGACTATCCATTTTTGTAAAACTGGTATACATTAGTAGTACGGCAAGATACTACTTTTGCAAAAAATTAAAACAAATGACAAAACTTTATTTTGCTGCACTGACTCTATTAAGTGTTAGTTTACAAGCTCAGGTGCAAAAAGATACTATTAATATTGATGAAGTAATTATTCATGAAAACAGGTTTAGTACACCAATATCCAAGAAAAACAGGAATGTATATGTAATTGATAAAGCAACAATTGCAAAATTACCGGGAAGATCTGTTCAGGAAATTTTACAATATGCAAACGGAGTTGACCTTAGGCAAAGAGGACCTTTTGGAAGTCAGGCTGATGTAAGTGTAGACGGTGGAAGCTTTGAACAAACCGTTGTACTTATAAACGGAACCAAAATAATAGATTCTCAAACCGCGCATAATATGCTTAATCTGCCTATTCCGGTTGAGGTAATTGAAAGAATCGAAATCATTCGTGGTCCGGCAGCACTTACTTACGGAGTAAATAGTTTAACAGGAGCGATTAATATTATTACCAAAAAGCCAACGCAGTCCGGTTTTTTAGTCAATACATATGCCGGATCCAATTTCGAAAAAGATACGCAAAATACCGGAGATACTTTTTATGGTACTGGAATTCAGGTTGGTGGTGTTTTGAGCAAAGAAAAACAACAACACTCACTTTTTGCTTCTCACGATAAAAGCAACGGATACCGCTATAATACGGCTTTCGAAAACAATAAAATATTTTATCAGGGAAATTACCAGATCAATAATGCAAATGAAATTTTAACCTCGTTCGGATATATCAAGAATGGCTTTGGAGCTAACGGATTTTATGCGGCTCCGGGCGATAAAAATTCAAGCGAAGTAGTACAAACAACTTTTGCATCGGTGCAATCGAAACATCAACTTTCTGAGAAATGGACATTGATGCCTAGAGTAAGTTACAGATACAATTATGATGATTATCGTTATTACGGAATTTCGAACTTAAAAGCGGGTAGAAGTCAGCATTATACCAATTCAGTTGCAGCAGAACTGAATACGACCTACAAGATGGAAAAGGGAGAATTAGGTTTTGGAGCCGAAGTACGAACAGAGGATATCAGTTCGTCTAATATTGGAGATCATAATCGCGACAATTATGGTATTTATCTGCAATACAGAACCACTTTTATCGAAAAGCTTGATGTAAATTTTGGTACTTACGTCAATTATAATTCTGATTATAAATGGCAGGCTTATCCGGGACTTGATGCCAGTTACGCCATAACAGATGCTTTTAAGATCATAGGGAATATAGGTACAAGCCAGCGTATTCCTTCGTTTACAGATTTATACCTCAACCAGCGTCCGGGAAATATAGGGAATCCTAATCTGGATACCGAAAATGCTTTTCAGAGCGAAATAGGTTTTAAATACATCAAAAGAGATTTTACTTTTAATGCCAATTATTTCTTCAGAAAAATAAGCAATTTCATCGACTGGACAAGAAATGTAACGACTGAGCCTTGGCAAAGCAACAATTACGGAAATCTGAATACAAACGGTTTCAACTTGCGTACGAACTATACTGCTCACTTTTCGAATGATTCGAGGCTGAATATTAATCTGGCGTATTCTTATCTGGATTTTAAATTTCAGGATGTAATTTCAGCTGTTTATGCCAAATATCTGGTTTCGTCTTTAGAACATCAGGTAACGAATACAATCGATTTTCAGCATAAAAATTTTACAGCTTTATTTGCAACCCGTTTCAGTCAAAGAGTAACCGGGCCATCGTATTGGGTGAATGATTTTAGAGTAAGTCAATCCATCAAAAAAGTAACGGTATATGTAGATGCGCAAAACATCTTCAATGCGACTTACTATGAAGTTGGGGCAGTGCCTCTTCCTTCAAGATGGTTTAGTCTGGGAGTGAAATTTGTAACTTTCTAATTTTTTCTTTTTTAGTTTTATTATAATAAAAAACTCCCTTTGGTCAGCTTATGATCAAAGGGAGTTTGCATTTACAAACAGATTGCCGTATTAGTGATAAGCAGTTTAGGATTAATTTTCTAAGTTTGTACAACCTCAGTGTTTATAAAACATATGCGTTATCTATAAATCAAAAAAAACAATTTGAAAATTCCTGTTTACAATCAGAGTTCAGAAGCAGTGGGCGGTATTTTTATTGCTGAATTGTCTGTATTAGGAAAGGATGCAGCAACCCTAAATAAATTAGGAACGCACCGCGACGATTTTTATATTTTTTTTGTTCTGACCAAAGGAAAAGTGATCATGGAGTGCGACATGACAGAGGTAAAATCCACTGCGCAAAGTATTGCACTAATTAAACCTTTTCAGATTCATGCGCCAAAAAAGGTGTCGCCGGATGCAGCCGGATATTATATTGGAGTAGCTCCTTTTTTAATTCCGAATAATTGTGCAGCCGTTTTTCAGAATCTTACAATAGGTGATCAGGTTCATAAAATTGATAAACTGCAAAAGAAAGATCTCCTGGAAACAGTGCGTTTATTGCATCGTGCTTTTGAGAATATTACGGTAAATAAAACAGCGATTGTAAATGGCTTCTTTACAGCTCTTATTTATCGTTTTGTCAATTTGTATTCAGAATCCGATCGTTCATTATCTGATCGTAAAAATCAGTCTGCTCAGATTTATGCTAGTTTTAAACAATTAATTTCGAACACCACATTTTTAGAAAGTCCTTCCTTTTTTGCTAAAAAACTTAATATTACGACTTCGCATTTAAATTATTGTGTAAATGCTTCGACGGGGAAATCAGTTACCTATTGGCTTCAAAATGCAATGGTTTTAGAAGCACAGCGATTTTTGTATTATACAGAATATGATGCAAAAGAGATTGCTTTTATGTTAGGTTTTGAAGATCATACTTACTTTTCGAGATTATTTAAAAAAATAACCGGCGAAACCCCATTAGCCTTTCGGTTGAAATTCCGCGAATAGTCCAATCATCCCTATTTCTTCTGCAACCTGTTTTTTATGTTTTAATCTCAATTTTGTATCGAAATTAAAACATACCACTATGAATTCGATGCCCAAAATTATTGGAGATTTTATTGAATTGGCTTTTAGCAGTAAAATTTGCAAAGTACAAGTTTCAGATACTAAAATGCTGAGTGAGAATCTAAAATTGATAAAGTTCAAAGGTCACTTTCCGCATATCAATTTTAAAATAGGACAAGCTATTGTCATTAGAATAGATGATACCAATTATCGTAATTACACACCCAGTAAATGGAATAGTGAAGAAGGAACATTTGAAGTCATTTTTCATATTCATAAAAATGGTCCGGGAAGCAATTTTGTCGAAAATTTAAAGCCAAATGATGAAATAACAGTGGGTTTACCTCGAGGTTTTGAATTTTTTAAAACAGAAGAAAAGTATCAGTTTTTTTACGGAGATGAAACCTGTATCAGTGTTTTTAAAAGTTTTAAAGATGAAATTGATGCTAATGAAAACAATTATCTTGGCATTTTAGAATTAGATCCGGATGCTATGCAGGTTCCCGATCAGTTAGGATTTTCTGTAGACATTGTATCCAAGTCAGTCAATAAAGCCGAATTTGCCATAGAAATACTGAATAAATTAGACCGCACTATTTGGGATTTATGGCAGCACGGACATTTTTATTTAATGGGAAATGCAAAGTCAATTCAGGCATTTAGAAAAGTTCTGAAAGAAAAAGGTGTTCCCAATAAAAAAATTTACACGCAGGCGTATTGGGCAGAAGGAAAAATCGGGCTTTAGTTTGGTAGTCAGTTTGTTGAATTCGTTTCACTGAAATTTGATACAATTTAGAACAACCAATTTCAATTTTTTTTTGTCTTTAAATAGTAGTTTTGAAGCTAAACAAATTTAGTTTTTTAACCACTAAAAAGACTCAAAATGGTACATGAAAGAGTGATGGAGAAGTTGGCGATTTTAGCCGATGCGGCAAAATATGATGTTTCATGTTCGTCAAGTCAAAGTAATCGAAAGAATAAGGACAAAGGATTAGGAGATGCCAAAGGATATGGCATTTGTCATTCGTATACTGAGGACGGACGCTGTGTTTCATTACTTAAAATTTTACTCACTAATCATTGCATTTTTGACTGCGCTTATTGCGTGAGCCGAAAAAGTAATGATGTAAAACGAGCTGCTTTTACCGTACAGGAAGTGGTCGATCTTACGATTGGTTTTTACCGAAGAAATTATATCGAAGGTTTATTCCTCAGCTCCGGCATCTTTGACAATCCCGATTATACGATGGAACGTTTGGTAAGGATTGCCAAGAAATTAAGATTAGAAGAAAATTTTAATGGATATATACATCTTAAAGCTATTCCGGGAGCGAGTGACGAATTGCTGCAACAAGCCGGAATGTACGCGGATCGTTTGAGTGTAAATGTCGAAATGCCAACAGAGAAAAGTCTTAAATTATTGGCACCCGAGAAAAATCATATCGATGTGATTCAGCCAATGGAATACCTGAAAAAAGAAATCGTTGGTCATAAAGAAGAAAAAAAACTCAACTACAAAGCGCCGCTTTTTGCTCCGGCGGGACAGAGCACTCAAATGGTGATTGGTGCAACTCAGGAAAATGATATGGAAATTCTGGGAATGGCCAATTATTTTTATGATCAAATGAACATGCGCCGTGTGTATTATTCCGGTTATGTGCCCATAAGCTATGATAACCGACTTCCTGCGATAGGAACTCCGGTACCCATAATCCGCGAAAACCGTTTGTACCAGGCCGATTGGCTGATTCGCTTATATGGTTTCAATGTAAATGAGATAGTAGGTTTCGATCAGCCGAATCTTGATCTGGATATAGACCCAAAATTAGGCTGGGCATTGCGTAATATGAATCAGTTTCCGGTTGATGTCAATACTGCCGATCTCGAGCTGATTAAGCGTATTCCGGGTATTGGTTTTTTGAGCGCTAAAAAAATTGTGGCGGCAAGAAAATTTAAAAAACTCGTTCCTCAGGATTTACAAAAATTAGGAATCGCTTATACGCGCGCCAAATATTTTCTGGCATTTGCAACGCCTTTTCAATTGCAAAAGGATTTAACTTCTATTCAAATTAAAGATCAGATTTTAAATATGCAAAAGAGCAAATACAAAAATGACTTTTCGAATCAACTTGCTTTATTTTAATCGAAATGACACAGGTAATTTATGATGGTACTTATGAAGGCTGGGCAACAGCTGTATTTGAAATTTATGAATATAAATTGAAGGATATTGTTTTTGCCAAAAATGAAGCTTCTGCCGATTTGCTTTTTTCGACCAATCATATCGTTATTACAGATGAGGTAAAAGTAAAACGGGTTTTAAGTGGTTTACAAAAGCGGCTTTCCGGAGTTGGATTTCAGGGGTTGTATCATGCTTTTTTATCAGAAATGAACAAGATAGAGGAAATCATGTTTCGTTATGTGCAATATGTATTATCAAGCACCGTAAATGTAGAAGATGATTTTGGTCATAATGATGTTTTAGAACTTCGAAAAGCCATTAGACTGACCGGAAAAGAAGCGCATCGAATGGAGGCTTTTGTTCGTTTTCAATTAACAAAAGACCAATTGTACTATGCAATCGTTGAACCGGATTGTAATGTCCTGCCTCTTATAGAAACTCATTTTAAAAACCGTTACGCCGATCAGCGCTGGTTAATTTATGATGTAAAACGCAAATATGGTGTTTATTATGATCTTGAAAATGTTTCAACAGTCGAGATTCAATTTGATGCGAATGCATCTTCTTCCAGATTTTTAGCCGAAATAAGCGATGAAGGCGAAGAACTTTTTCAGGATTTATGGCGCAATTATTTCAAAAGTGTAAATATTGAATCCCGAAAAAACAAAAAGCTTCATCTTCAGCATATGCCTAAAAGATACTGGAAAAATCTTACGGAGAAAATTCCGGATATCAGAAGTATGGGGAAATAAGGTAATGTTCTAATAAATGTTTTTTAAAGATAGCGCAGTTTTTCCTCTTCGATATCTAAATAATGCATTTGCCGTCTGATGATGGTTTCATCCAGAGTCCGGTCTTCTTTGTTTTTAGTGATGAGCCATTGTCTTTGCTTATTCAGTAAGTCGAGATAGATTACTTTAAGTTCTTTTCCTATCTGTTCATCATCAATACCATTGCTGTATTGTTCCCATTTATGAATAAGATGTTGTAGCGAAGTATTATTTTCGATCTCCTGGCTATAATTGGTTTTAAGATAATTTAAAGCAAATTCGGCCAATTCGTGACGCAGGTTATGGTGAACTTCTTCTTTTGGAAGAGGATCATACACATCTGTAAGATTGATTTTTTTAATGAAATAAGGTAAGGTTAGTCCCTGTATAACCAGCGTTAAAAGAATAACGATAAAAGTGATAAATAAAATAAGATTTCGCTGCGGGAAACCATTACCATTATTCAGGTAAACAGGTATAGACAAGGCAGCAGCCAATGAAACAACACCTCTCATTCCGGTCCATCCCAATATAAACGGGGTTTTGTAGCCGGGATTTCTGTTATCAGCGACTGTTATAAAATTTCGTGCAACGAGTGTAACCAGCACAGCACCGTAAGAAGATAAGATCCTGCTGACAATTAAAACAAATGTTATCAGTACTCCATAACCAATTGCCGATGAAATGCTAACCGCTTCGACTTTAAGTCCATTTGTAATTTGTGGCAGGTCTAAACCAATCAGCATAAACACAAAACCATTTAGAATAAATGTAAGACTCTGCCAAACATTTACACCCTGCAAACGTGATCTACTGCTCAAAAATCGGTGTCGGTTGTTTGATAACAGCAATCCGCCGCACACTACGGCCAATACTCCGGAACTATGAACTTCTTCGGCGGCCAGATAGATGATATAGGGGGTAACTAATGATAAAACGATATCTACATTGGCATCTGTAGGCAAATATTTATGGGCTTTCATAAAAAGCCATCCAATCAATAAACCAATTCCGACTCCGCCAAAAATCATCCAGCTAAAACTAACTGCAGCTTTATAAAATATAAATTGTTCCGTCGCAACGGCAATCATCGCAAATCTGAAAATGATTAAGGAAGAAGCATCATTGAGCAAACTTTCGCCTTCTAAAATCGATGAAAGAGTTTTGGGTACTTTTACAAATTTCAAAATAGCGCCGGCACTTACGGCATCCGGAGGAGATACAATTCCGCCCAGGACAAATCCCAATGCCAATGAAAAACCGGGAATAATATAGTTTGCGACTAATGCGACAGACAATGCCGAGACAAAAACAACTACAAAAGCAAAACTGGTAATAATACGTCGCCAGCGCCACATTTCTTTCCAGGAAACTGTCCAGGCCGCTTCATACAATAATGGCGGCAGAAATATAAAGAAAATAAGATCCGGCTCGATTTTTATTAAAGGCACTTCTGGAATAAAACTAATTGCTAATCCGGCCAATACTAATAATATGGGATAAGCTACTTTTATTTTATTAGCCAACATAATCAGTAATAAAATAACAATTAACAGGCCTAAATAAAAAGGGAAGTTCTCAAGCATTCTTTTGGTTTATGAAATCTGGTTTATAGATTTTTTAATTTAAATTTCTGTATTCAATTGGTGTATAACCTGTATTTTTTTTGAACATCCGGTTAAAATGCTGCGGGTATTTAAAACCCAGTTCAAATGCGATTTGACTCACTGATTTATCAGTATCAAAAATTCGTTCCTTAGCTAAGGTAATTAATTTTAACTGAATGTGTTCCTGGGCTGTTTTACCTGTTTCTTTTTTGATCAAATCCCCAAAATAATTAGGAGAAAGGTGCAAACGATCTGCAAAATATCCAACAGAAGGTAAAGAATCCTGAGCATTTTCTGATTGAAAATATTCGTTTAACAAATTCTCAAATTTCGATAAAACATCATTATTGATATTTTCCCGGGTAACAAATTGTCTGTCATAAAATCGAACACAATAATTTAAAAGCAGTTCAATATTGGTACATATAATATTTTTACTGTGTTTATCAATAGACTGGCTTAATTCGTATTCTAATTTACTAAATAAATCTTTTATAATTTGTTGTTCTTTTAAAGATAAATGAAGTGCTTCATGCGAGTCATAAGAAAAGAACGAATATTGGCTTATATTTTTGGCCAACGGAGTGCCTTTTATAAGATCAGGATGAAACAAAAGTGCGAATCCTGTGGGGTGATAATCTTCGGGATTATTTACTTCCAGTACTTGTCCCGGGCCAAGAAAGACAAGCGTACCATCATCATAGTCATAATTATTGAGGCCATATTTTAGTTCACCACAATTTCCTGCTTTCAAAAATATAGCATAAAATCCAAAATGCATACGCGTATGATTGGGTAATGTTTTTGTTGCAGAATTATCAAAAACACTGATTAACGGATGCTGCGTTTCAATACCTTTTAGCTGATTGTATTGCGCTATTTTTTCAAGTTTTATAATAGGCTCCATGATATGTGTGTTCTAATTAGATACACAAATATACTACTCAGATTTTTAATAACTTAGCGTGATGATGCAAATCAGTAAAAATGGTTATAAGAGCAGTAATATGTGTTATATGCAGATGAGTTTATTAAAGGAAATTTGTAGTATTAAAAATGATAGTAAACCTATCATATCAATATTTTTAAAAATTAAATTATGGAAAAGAGAATATTAGGAACTCAGGGATTAGAAGTTTCAGCCTTAGGATTGGGGTGTATGGGATTAAGCTTTGCTTATGGTACCCAGATTGAAAAACAGCACGCTATAAAAATAATCAGAGAAGCTTATGAGCAGGGAATTACTTTTTTTGATACCGCAGAAGCTTATGGTATTGCCAATGAAGAATTGGTAGGAGAAGCCTTGAGCCCGTTTAGGAAAGAAGTGATTATTGCAACCAAATTTGGTTTTAAAGGTGGCAATGCGCTTAACGGACAAGATAGCCGGCCAGAAAATATCAGAGCTGTTGCCGAGGAATCTTTAAGACGTTTGAAAACGGATGTTATTGATTTATTTTATCAACACAGAGTAGATCAAAATGTACCGATTGAAGATGTAGCCGGAACCGTAAAAGATCTGATACAAGAAGGAAAAGTAAAATATTTTGGACTTTCAGAAGCTGGTGTAAGTTCTATTCGGAAAGCACATGCCGTTCAGCCTGTATCTGCTTTGCAAAGTGAATATTCTATTTGGTGGAGAGAACCGGAATTAGAAATTTTGCCAACAATTGAAGAATTAGGAATTGGTTTTGTGCCGTTTAGTCCTTTAGGAAGAGGGTTTCTAACAGGTGCAATTACGGAAAGTACCAGTTTTGAAGCGACTGATTTTAGAAATACATTACCTCGTTTTAGTGAAGAAAACAGAAAAGCCAATCAAAAATTAGTTGATTTATTATCTGCAATAGCCTCTCAAAAACAAGCAACTCCTGCACAAATTGCATTGGGTTGGCTTTTAGCGCAAAAGCCTTGGATCGCACCAATTCCCGGCACAACAAAATCAAACCGCTTAACAGAAAATATTGGAGGAGCCTCGATTAAATTATCTGTAGATGATATTAAAAAAATTGATGATGCGTTCGCTCAAACCACCATACAAGGAGATCGATATCCGGCTCACTTTCAAAAAACGGTAGACAAATAAAATAATAAACTTTTTTGAATAAAAATTTCCCGAATTTGCACAAACCTTAAAGGATTAATTTAGTGCAAATTCGGGAAATTCGTGTTTTGTTCTTATAACTGTTAGTTCCAGATTCCGTTCATTTCTGTCAAAATGATAGGTTTGCCATTAGTAACCACAATCGTATGTTCGTGTTGCGCCATATGTCCGCCTTTGTTTCCTACCATTGTCCAGCCGTCATTAAGTTCAACGGCAATAGAGGAAGTTGTAGAGATAAAAGTTTCAATCGCTACAACAGAATCCTTCTTAAAACGTCTTTGGTCGAATCTGTTTTTATAGTTGAGTAATTCGTCCGGTTGTTCGTGTAAGCTTCTGCCAATACCGTGTCCGCCAAGATTCTTTATTACTTTGTAACCTCTCTTTTTGGCTTCTGTTTCGATAAGATATCCTATTTCAGAAATCTTTACTCCGCCTTTTATATTGTCTATTGCTTTTTGTAAAATATCTTTTGATGCGTCAACCAGTTTTTGATGCCCGTTTATATCTTCTCCAATCACAAACGAACCTCCGTTGTCTGACCAAAAACCATCGAGTTCTGCCGAAACATCAATGTTGATTAAATCACCTTCTTTAAGAACTCTTTTTTCTGATGGAATACCGTGACAAAATTCATTATTTACACTGATGCAAGTCCATCCCGGAAAACCATAAGTAAGGTAGGGTGCCGATTTTGCGCCTAAATCGTTTAGGATTTTTCCGCCATAATCGTCTAATTCTTTTGTTGTAATTCCAGCTTTGGCAAAGTTTCTCATTTCCTTCAAAGTATAAGCCACAGCTTCACTTATCTTTTGCATTCCTATTAATTCTGACTCTTGTTTTATTGACATGATTTTATTTTTGTTGATTGATTTTGTCGTGTTCTTATTTATTCATTCTTTAATTTAAAAAAATCTGAAGAATGAATTAAATGCAAAAATACTTATTTTTTGCTAGTCAGTGTTTATTGTTTTAATAAGTCAGGATTAGAAATTAATCACAATACAGGCTTCATAAAACAGATTTTTCGTCGATATTGTATATTGAAGCATTAGGAGATTACCTGATCTTTTTTACTACATCAGGAAAAATTATTACGCTTGAAAGGATGAAAAATATGGAGGCTTTGTTACCTGAAAATCACTTTTTACGCATTCACAGATCTTTTATTGTTAATTTCAATAAAATCGATTATCTCGAAAAAGGTAAAATGGTTATTGGTAAACAAAAGCTGCCTATTGGCGAAACTTACAAGGTAAAAGTGAGAACATTATTGGGATATTAGGTAAAATATTATTGCCAAAAAATGACAGTTAAATATCTGGAAAAGAGTTTTTTTCTGAGTTTTTGTGTTTGCTATAAACAAAGAAACACCAACTTCTTAGCGGTGTTTTTTTTAGTTAAGAATCAGTTTTGATATAATTTTCCGATTTATAATTTGTCTTGTGAGCTTTTTTAGCTTTTACAGTAGAAAAAATATTCTCAAACCTTTTGCTGCAGCTTTTTTATTTCTCTTCTTCTAAACCATCAACAGCAGAAATCTGATCCAGTATATTGGTTTGGTTAGGTGAAATATAGTTTTTTACTTCTGTCGGAGTTTCTTTCTTAAAAAGAAGATCTAATGCGTGATAGAGTCTTAATAAAACTTCTTTGTCTTCTTTTTCAATTTCTAAAGCAGTATTAAAATTAAAAACATAATTATTCGAATTGCGTACTTCTACTTTTATCGTTTTTGATGTGATTTTAAATTTAACTATATCCATATTTATAACGTGTTAACTTTTTTCGACTTTTTTCTAATATGAAAATTCTAAAGATGCTAAGTTTTCTAACATGACACTAAAAAGTATTAAAGATATTTAATTATTTAGAGTTATAACTTAATTTTTTAAAGTTCCTTACCGCAATTTTCTATACAAAGAAGATTTAATTTCAATAAAAAAACCCTAATCAATTGATGATTAGGGTTTTGTTTTTTGTAGCGAGGACGGGAGTTGAACCCGTGACCTCAGGGTTATGAATCCTGCGCTCTAACCAACTGAGCTACCTCGCCAAGATTGCAAGTGAACCGTGTTCCTCATTGCGGGTGCAAAGATAGAAATATTATTAAAGCTTACAAGAATAAAATGAAGAAAAAAAAATATTTTTAAAAATGTGTTGTTTTTGAACATATATTCTTATATTTCGAAAAAATTAAAAGTAGCACATGGATCCAAAAATACGTTACGAAATCGAGTTTCCGATCAATTCTTCGCCGCAATTATTGTATCAATATATATCAACGCCGTCAGGTTTGTCAGAATGGTTTGCAGACAATGTAAATTCACGAGGCGAATTCTTCACTTTTATCTGGAATGACTCGCAGGAAAAAGCGCGTTTGGCTTCTAAAAAAACGGGAGAAAAAGTAAAATTCAAATGGGTTGATGAAAGCAGTAAGGATACAGAATACTTTTTTGAATTGCACATCCTAGTTGATGAACTGACTAAAGATGTATCATTAATGGTAGTCGATTTCGCAGAAAAAGAAGAAGTAGGAGAAGCTAAACAATTGTGGGAGAATCAGATTTCAGACCTGAAACATCTTATAGGTTCTGTCTAGTAAAATTCTATTTTATACCTTATATTTGCCCTGAACAAAATTCAGGGTTTTTTTATGATCAATTTTAACGGAAACATAGTAGTGCAGGACGATAATATTTTAACTCAAAATCGTGCTTTTTTGTACGGAGATGGTGTTTTTGAAACACTAAAAATCGTCAATAACAAAATCTTGTTTCTTGAAGATCATTATTTTAGATTAATGGCTTCAATGCGTGTTGTTAGAATGGAGATTCCAATGAATTTTACAATGGAATATTTTGAAGAACAAGTTTTAAGTTTGGTAAATCAAAAAAACATTTCTTATTCGGCGAGAGCCAGAATTACCTTTTTTAGAAACGATGGAGGTTTTTATTTGCCAAAAACCAATGAAGTTTCATTTTTAATTCATGCAACGGCTCTTGAAAGCACTTCTTATGCATTAAATAACGAAGAATACGAAGTTGATTTGTATAAAGACTTCTATGTAACCAAGCAATTATTATCGTCGATTAAAACGACTAATAAAATGATAAACGTTACCGGAAGTATTTTTGCTCACGAAAATGGTCTGGCCAATTGCATTTTAGTAAATGATACTAAAAATGTTGTCGAGGCATTACAGGGAAATATATTTATGGTCGTAGGAAAAAAACTGATCACACCGCCAATTTCTGAAGGCTGCCTGAACGGAATAATGCGTAAACAAATAGTAGCTCTGGCTAAAAAAGTAGAAGGCATAGAAGTAGTAGAAGAAATAATTTCGCCATTTGATCTTCAAAAAGCTGACGAATTATTTCTGACAAATGTAATCACGGGGATACAACCGATAACTAAGTACCGAAAAAAGGAGTTTACAAGTAATCTGGCGTATTTACTAGTGCAAAAACTGAATGAATCTATATCTGAAAATTAATTCAGATACGGATTTTCAGGTGCATTCGACCAAATAAGATAATCGCCTCCGAGCTCGATAATTTGCTCTTTCCAAAAATGAGTGGTCGACTTTCCGATAATTTTATTTTTGTAACTATTATCAGTGATGATCCAGGAGTTGCCCTGCATTTCATTTTCAAGCTGATTTTCGTCCCAACCGGTATAACCTAAGAAAAAGCGAATATTGTTTTTGCCAATAGATCCGTCGTTTATTAAGTCTTTAGTCGATTCGAAATCACCTCCCCAATAAATCCCATTTGAAATCTCAACACTGTTCGGAATCAATTCGGGGATATTGTGAATAAAATACAAGTTGTCCTGTTCAACAGGGCCGCCGTTATATATTTTGAAACTGGCTTCAATTTCAGGTATTAAGTCATTAATAGTATACTTTAATGGTTTATTAATGATAAAACCTATTGATCCTTCTTTGTTATGGTCTGCTAATAAAATTACCGATCTATTAAAAGATAAATCTCCAATTATAGAAGGTTCAGCAATAAGCAGGTGTCCTTTTTTTAATTTTTCTGAAATCATACGGCTACAATTTTTATTAAATTTAATCATAAAATTTTTAAAAACCCAAATAAAATCGTTAAACCGCACAAAAAAACCCTCCATGAGGAGGGTTTTGATTATATTATAAGTTTAGAGAACTTTCTTACTTAGTTCACTGCACCTTCTAATTCAGCTCCGGCTTTGAATTTTACAACATTTTTAGCAGCGATTTGAATAGTTTTTCCAGTTTGAGGGTTTCTTCCGTCTCTTGCAGCTCTAGCAGATACTGACCAAGATCCAAAACCTACTAAAGAAACTCTACCACCTTTTTTTAAAGTAGCTCCTACGTTTCCTAAAAATGACTCTAAAGCTAATTTTGCCGCAGCTTTTGTGATTCCTGCATCAGCAGCGATAGCATCGATTAATTCTGATTTGTTCATAATAATTAGTTATTAATTGTTGGTTAAAAAAAATTGTTAATACACAAATTTAGTAGGAAATCCGTTCCTTGCAAGTGTTTTCTTTAATTTTAGCAAAAATTGTTGATAACTTGCTTTTTTTGTTCATAACGCCAGTTGTTTTTAGCTCAAAATCAGGTAAAAACCCCTGTTTTACTGACCTTAATAGACCTTTGCGCTATCAGAAAAAGTTATCCCGTTTAATAATTCTGCTACTTGCATCCTCTTTTTGCCGGGTAATTGTAAGCTTAAAAGCTGAATAAAACCTTCTTTGATCGCTATTTTGATTTCTTTTTTACTGCTAATCAAGCTTCCAACTTCATAAGAATGGGATTCTGAAACCAGTTTTGCTTCGTATATTTTGATGCTTAATTCTTCATTTTTATCTTTTAAAAAGCACCACGAAGCAGGATACGGACTTAAACCGCGAATTAAATTATTGATTTCATGTCCGGATTTTGTCCAGTCGATCTTACAATTTTCCTTGTTTAGTTTATAAGCTGTTTTAATTTCGGCATCGTCTTCCTGAATTGTTGTTGTTACATTTCCGTTTTCAATAACTTTTAGCGTATCAATTACTGTTTTGCTTCCTAACAACATTAATCGGTCATGTAATTGTCCGGCATTTTCTTCCGGTTCAATAGTAATTTCCGAATTTAAGATCATTGCACCGGTATCTATTTTGTCATCAATGAAGAAAGTTGTAACTCCGGTTTTGCTTTCTCCATTTATAATTGCCCAGTTTATTGGTGCCGCACCACGATAATTGGGTAACAAAGAAGCGTGAAGATTGAAAGTTCCCAGGCTTGGCATTTCCCAGACTACTTTTGGTAACATTCTAAAAGCAACCACAACTTGCAAATTAGCATTCAGCGCTTTTAATTCGGCAAGAAAGCTTTCGTCTTTTAAATTAGTAGGTTGTAATAAAGTAAGATTGTTCGCCAATGCATATTCTTTTACCGCAGAATATTTTATTTTTTGTCCGCGTCCGGCTGGTTTATCTGCCGCTGTAATAACGCCTGCAACATCATAATTGTTTTTGATAATGGTGTCCAGAATGCCAACGGCAAATTCCGGAGTTCCCATAAATATAATTCTCAATTTTTCCATTATAATTTTAAAGTGTATTTATTATTGGGTTGAATAACGATGTAATTGTTTTCCAGTAATTCCTGAAGTGCCAAAATTACATCATTTGCATCTAATTTTATTTTGGATTCAATCTCTCTCGAAGTCAGAGCTGCTGTCTTTAGTAAATGAAGGATTTTATCAGCAATCGAATCGGCTTCGGTGATTTTTCCTCTTTGAGTAATACAATAAGAGCAAACTCCGCAATTTTCTGTGGTTTCTTCTCCAAAATAATCCAAAATCAGTCGGTTTTTACAGGTTTTATTATCCTTTATATAATGTAGGACAGATAAAAGCTGGTCTTTTTTAAGCTGATTTTGTTTTTCAAGATATTTTGCAACTCTGTTTATAGTAAGGTTATCTTCGCGAACTTCATTAAATAATATAGTCGCGTCGTTATTTTTTGATTTGTATTCGATGATTTCTTTTTCTTTCAGTTTTTCTAAAACAGCAGAAACCTGTGCTTCGGTATGATTTGATTTTTTTGCAATTAGCGAAATATTAAACGGAGTTTTCATTTCGTAAATTCCCGGATATGTTCTTAGGATTGCCAGAATGATTTCTTCGTCATTTGGATTGAGGCTCATATATCTGATTACTTCTTTTGATTCAATCAAAAATTGCATGGTGATCTTTTCAGAGAATTCCTGAGACATGGTTATGATGCCTTGTTGGTTTAGAAACTGTAAAGCGTTATAGGTCTTTAGGGTAGGGAAGTCGTACTTCTGGCAAAAATGATTCAGTTTAAAAGAAAAAGAATCATCTAAACCTTCGCCATAAGCAATCTGAAAATAATTGCAAAGCTTTACATACATGGTGTTCAGAAACTTTTTATCCGGTAAAATGCTTAAAAATTGCTGCTCGGATTGATTACTGTCTGATGAATTCGTTAAAACAACCGAAAAAGCTTTTTCGCCATTTCGTCCTGCTCTTCCGGATTCCTGATAATAATTTTCTATGTTTTCAGGAAGCTGAGTATGAATAACGGTTTTTACGTTGTCTTTGTCGATTCCCATTCCAAACGCATTGGTAGCTACAATAACCTGTGCTTGTTCGGACATCCACAATTGCATGTTTTTATCTTTTTCTTTTGATGAAAGGCCGCCATGATAATAGGTTGCCTTGAATCCTAAAGATTGCAATTGCGTCGACATGTTCAGGCACGATTTTCTATTTCGTACATATATAATAGAAGGCTGTGGATTTTTCTTTAAAATTTGTTCGGTGCGATATAATTTGTCTTCGACTTCAAAAACCATGTAGGCAATATTTTTTCTTTCAAAAGATTGCTGAAAAAGAATGGGATCTTTTAATCCTAATTCGGTTTTAATATCTTCAATAACTCTTGGAGTTGCTGTAGCTGTTAGAGCTAAAAACGGAATTTTAGGAAAGTGTTTTTTAAGTTCAGAAATCTTCAAATAAGCCGGACGGAAATCATGTCCCCATTGCGAAACACAATGCGCTTCATCAATAGCAATTAAATTTATAGGAAGATTTTTGATGCGTTCCAAAATCCAGTCTGACTGAAGTCGTTCCGGAGAAAGGTATAAGAACTTGTAATTTCCGTATTGGCAATTATCCAGCAGGTCAATGATTTCTTCGGTATGAATTCCGCCTGTAAGTGCAATTGCCTTAATTTCCCGTTTTTGCAAATTTGCCACCTGATCTTTCATCAGGGCAATCAAAGGAGAGACGACCAGGCAAATACCGCCTTTCATCATGGCCGGAACCTGAAAACAAATCGATTTACCTCCGCCGGTTGGCAGTAAGGCAAAAGTATCCTGACCATCCAAAACCGAGTCAATAATCTCCTTTTGCAACGGTCTAAAACTGTCGTGTCCCCAGTATTTTAAAAGAATTTCTTGCGCTTCAGGCATTGGTCTCGTTTTAAAGTTAAAAAATTTAGAAATCAGTTTCTAGTTTTGCAACTTTAAACACATGCCTAAATTTTATCTAAGATATAAAGAATTCTGTTGTCAACCGTATCTTTTGGCACTTCAATTAAGTCGTAACCATATTTTTTATACGTTTCAACAAGGTGTTTTTGTATAGTTAGGGCTTGTTCAAAATTTTCGTAGCGTTCAGTATCGCATTCGTAAATCTCTTCCCAAGGTGGCAAAATAAAAGTTTTGGTGTATTTAAAATCCTTGCAGGCTTTTACAAAATGCTCCGGATAATCATCACCAATATAATCCATATAAGCTACAACATCCGGAATGCCGCGATCTATAAAAACTACATTGTCGGGTTCTTCAAGCGCGTCTTCGTATTGTTTAATGCGTCCTTCCAGTAGCATTTCGCTAAATAACAGAGGTTGTTCCAGAAACAATTGGTCGATACCGCGTTGCTGTGCTTCGAGTGTAACTTGTCTTGAAATTTCAGGATAACAACAGTAGCCACGAGCTACCAATTCGTTGATGAGAGTAGATTTTCCCGTTCCCGGGCCACCAATTAAAACTATGATTTGTTTTTGCACTTTCTTAAAATAAAGCGCAAATTTACCTAAACTTATTGTATTTAAAAAGATTATTTTGCCTTGAACGAATGATTTCGCAATTTTAGGTAATATCGTTTGTGTTTTTAATTTTAATTTTGGGGTTATATCGCTCTGGCTGGACTAAAGTCCAGCCCTACAAAATGAATTGTTCCTTCGGAACTTGACGGAAAAAAAGCTGGAGGTTTGATTAACATTGTAAGCTTGTTAATGTTTTAATGGGATTAAAGTCCAGCCCTATAAAATACATCGTGGAAAAAAGAGCCGTAGGCTCGACAAATATTGTAGAGCTGGACTTTAGTCCAGTTTACAACGAACGATTTTACAACAAACAATATAATAATGTAGGTCTTGGTCATCAATAGATACCTGCAAGGTTTTGGAAACCTAGCAGGAAGTCCGAATCAATTTTTAAATCTTGGCTTTAGCAAATAGTATTACTCACAAAACAAATATTTCCCAGAACCTGTACCATTTTTCTCCGAAGGAATAATAATATGCGATTCAAATTTTTTTCCTTTCAAAACATCATTTACAAAGTCCAGAACATATTGTTGTCCCTGATGAAAAAGATAACCCGAGAATTCATGTCCGCCGCCACAAAATGTAATCAGTTCGATATCTTTATGCAGATCAGTCATATGATTGTACACTGCATAAGATCCAAAAAGAATCATCCAGCCTGAAGCATTTGTAGGGCAGGAACGATGTGAACCTGCATTATAAGGAACTGTGTCGTCGTTATTTCCGTGTGCTAATAACATTGGGATCGCTTTTTCCTTGGTAATTAAATTAATATCCATGATAGCACCTGAACCTGCAATGAAACCTTTATATTTAAAGTTTTCCGGAAGATTGTTTTGGTATAAATTCATGAGTTTATAATCCCAAAAAGAGGCATGGAAACCAATTTCGGCACCGGCACTAATTCCGGAAATAAATATTTTCGAAGTGTCAAGATTATACTTGTTGGCATTTTCTATCAAAAAAGAAGTCGCCTGCCACATATCGCTCACGCCAAGCTGAATTGCTTTTATTTTTTCGGTTAAAGTTCCTTTACAGCCAAAATCTTTTCCTTTCATATATAAAGTATAAGAAATGCTGGCAACTGCATAGCCATTTTTAGCCATAAAAACCCCAAAGTCTTTTTCGCCTGTACGTTCTCCACCGGAAAATCCTCCACCAAAAGCAAAAATGATTAACGGAATTTTTTCATTGGTTTTCTTTTTAGGCAAATACAAATCAAGATCCAGTTTGATGGTATCATTTTGGAAATAAGTCATTGTTTTGATTTCCTGCGCCTGGAGATTGTGAAAAGTGAGAACTGTGAAAAGTAAAAAGATAATTTTTTTCATTGTAAGGTGTTTTTAATCTCGGAAAGTCGCGAAGGCGCAAAGTTTTTTTATATTGAGTATCATTTTTTGGCGAGTCTGCGACTTTGCGTGCAAATTTTTTGGCAATCTTTTTCAAATATAAAAGTTCGCCACGAATTTCACGAATTTTCGGTAATGTTTAACTTTAAAATTATTTTAAGATCAAAGTAATTCGTAAAATTAGATTTGCATTAATATCATTAGTGTAAATTAGTGAGATTCGTGGCAAAGAATCGGCACTTTATTCAATGAAAAAAATCTAAAACCTAAAATCTGAAATCTGAAATCAAAAACGTATATTTGCCTTCTATTTTAATGTACGAATGGAGAACGATAAAGAAAAAAACACAGCCGAATTTTACGAAAGATTAAAGGTCGAGCTAGATAACTCAAATACTTGGCCTGCAGAATATTTGTATAAATTTATAGTGCCTTCGGTAGACGATAATGTCGAGCGGGTTGAAAAAGCTTTTGACAGTATGGGTGCGGTTATTAAAACAACAAAATCTAAAACAGGTAAATTTACCAGTGTTTCTGTAGATGTTACAATGCATAGTGCCGATCAGGTAATTAGCAAATACAAAGAAGTTTCTACAATAGAAGGTATAGTTTCATTATAACTTATGATCGAAAAATATAAAAAAGAAGTCGCTAATGACGTTGTTTTTAATTTGGAATATAATTCTGAAAGACAACGTTTACTTATTCCTGAATATGGTCGTCATTTGCAAAAACTGATCGATCAGGCCACTATTATTGAAGATGATGAAACACGCAACAAAGCTGCGAAATACATCATTCAGGTAATGGGAAGTCTGAATCCGCATTTGCGTGATGTGCCCGATTTTCAGCATAAATTATGGGATCAGCTTTTTATCATGTCTGATTTTAAATTGAACGTCGAATCGCCGTATCCTATTCCGTCAAGAGACGTATTACAGCTTAAACCGGATGTTTTACAGTATCCGCAAAACTTCCCGAAATATAGATTTTACGGTAACAATATCAAATATATGATTGATGTTGCCAATAAATGGGAAGATGGCGAAATGAAAAATGCATTGGTATTGGTAATCGCCAACCACATGAAAAAATCATATTTGAGCTGGAATAAAGACACAGTAAAAGATGATGTGATTTTTGAACATTTATACGAATTGTCAGGAGGAAAAATCAATTTGTTACAAAGCACAGAAGAGCTTTTAAATACGACCGATTTATTGCGTACCAATAAACGTATGTCGAACAAAATTACGCCACCGGGACAGCCAAAAATTCAAAGCAATAAAAACAATAAAGGTCCGGGAAAACCAAAACCTTTTCAGAAAAATAATCAAAAGTAAAAATAAGGATCTAAGATATTAAGTTTTTAAGTCTCTAAGTTTTTTTTAACTCAGAATCTTAGAATATCAGAATCTTAGCAACTTTAAAAGAAGAACCTTAAAAAAAGAATATGGGAATTTTTAAAATCGAAGGAGGAACTCCTTTAAAAGGAGAAATCACTCCGCAAGGAGCAAAAAATGAGGCATTACAAATTTTATGTGCCGTGCTTCTAACGGGGGATAAAGTAAAAATTAATAATATTCCCGATATTATAGACATCAATAAATTAATCACATTGTTGGGTAATTTAGGTGTAAAAATTCAACGCAATGAACCGGGTTCGATTACGTTTCAGGCTGATGAAGTTAATGTTGGATATTTAGAAACCGAAGCATTCAAAAAAGAAGGCGGAGCACTTCGTGGTTCTATTATGATTGTTGGACCGCTTTTGGCACGTTTTGGAAAAGGATATATTCCTAAACCGGGAGGAGATAAAATTGGCCGTCGTAGATTAGACACGCACTTTGAAGGTTTTATTAACCTTGGAGCAAAATTCAGATACAACAGAGAAGATCACTTTTACGGAGTAGAATCTCCAAAAGAAGGACTTACAGGAACAGATATGCTGCTTGATGAAGCATCTGTTACCGGAACAGCAAACATTGTTATGGCTGCTGTTTTGGCAAAAGGAACCACGACTGTTTACAATGCAGCTTGCGAGCCTTACCTGCAACAATTGTGTAAAATGCTAAACTCTATGGGAGCAAAAATCACAGGAGTTGGATCGAACTTATTGACTATCGAAGGTGTTGAAAGCCTTGGAGGATGCGAGCACAGAATTCTTCCTGATATGATCGAAATTGGTTCATGGATTGGTCTTGCAGCGATGACAAAAAGCGAAATCACGATCAAAAATGTAAGCTGGGAAAATTTAGGTTTGATCCCGAATACTTTTAGAAAATTAGGTATTACAATCGAAAAACGTAATGACGATATTTACATTCCTGCCCATAAAAATGGGTACGAAGTAAAAACAGATATCGATGGTTCTATTTTAACTATTGCAGATGCCCCATGGCCAGGATTTACTCCTGACTTATTGAGTATCGTTTTAGTTGTGGCAACTCAGGCTAAAGGCGATGTTTTAATTCACCAGAAAATGTTCGAAAGCCGTTTGTTTTTCGTTGATAAACTGATCGATATGGGAGCAAAAATTATGTTATGCGATCCACACAGAGCAGTGGTGATGGGGCATAATTTCGAATCTCAGCTAAAAGCTACAACAATGTCGTCTCCTGATATTCGTGCGGGGATTTCATTATTGATTGCAGCACTTTCAGCAAAAGGAACAAGTACAATTCAAAATATTGAGCAAATCGATCGTGGGTACGAGCGTATCGACGAACGTTTAAGAGCAATTGGAGCAAAAATTGTAAGAGCATAAATAGATATTTAGTTAAAATAAATATTTAAAAAAAATACCATTAAGATATTAAGAAAAATTAAGATTGTAACAGCTTAATTTTTCTTAATATCTTAATGGTTTTTATATCTTAAAACCTGATTTTTTAATTTTGTTAAAAAGTGCAAATGACAAACGAACAAAAAGCTATAAAAGCTACAATATTTAGTATAGTAGGAAACACCTGTTTGGCACTTGTAAAAGGCCTTGCAGGTTTTTTTGGCAATTCTTATGCCCTGATTGCAGATGCTATCGAATCGACTACAGATATATTTTCGTCTTGTTTGGTTTTATTCGGAATTAAATATTCTAACAAACCCGCAGATGAAAATCATCCTTACGGTCATGGTCGTGCAGAGCCCTTGATTACCTTTCTGGTAGTAGGTTTTTTGATTACTTCGGCAACTATTATTGGGTACGAAAGTATTGCGAATATTCAAACTTCTCACGATTTGCCTAAGTCATGGACCTTATATGTTTTGGGGGCTATTATAATCTGGAAAGAATATTCATTTCGACTGGTAATGAAGCGAAGCAAACAAACCAATAGTTCGTCTCTGGCGGCTGATGCCTGGCACCATCGCAGTGATGCTATTACATCAGTAGCAGCATTTATCGGAATTTCGATTGCATTGGTTATGGGAAAAGGTTATGAATCAGCAGATGATTGGGCGGCACTTTTTGCTGCTTTTTTTATCTTATATAACAGTTATAAAATTTTCAGGCCTGCGCTTGGCGAAATCATGGATGAAAATTTAAATGATGATCTTGTCGAAGAAATCAGAATAGAATCCCTAAATGTTGCAGGCATTCTTGGAACCGAAAAATGTTTTATCCGTAAAGCCGGAATGAAATATCATGTAGACCTTCATGCGATTGTATCGGCAAAAATTTCGGTAAAAGAAGGACATGATTTGTCACATAAACTACAAGATACTTTAAAAGAAAGAATTCCTGAATTAGGAAACGTTCTGATTCATATTGAACCGGATGATTATCACTGATTTTTTGAGGTTCAAAGTGACAAAGTGACAAAGGTGCTGAGGTTTCTGGAGCAGCTTTAAAAATAAAATCCGCTTATTCTTAAAGAGTAAGCGGATTTTTATTTGGGCGTTGCCTCCGGTCGGCCTATCCGCTTCGGGACAGCGACTCAGCAACTCTTAATCCAATACATTCAAAATCTTCAAGCCAAAAACAACACCATTTTGCTGAATTCCGCCCTGATACGAATGAACATAATCTACCCGGAACAATTTGAATTTTCCAAATCCTAAATTGTCTAAACCAACCGTAAATTCAGTATAGGGCTTTCTGTCCGGAATTGCCAAAGAATGAAACCCAAGATTCATAGTAGATTTTAAAAGATTCAATAACGGAATTTTATTCATGATAAATCCGGTATCGTTGTGTTCCAGATGCATTTCAAAATAACTGTCATTGGTGCTGTTGGCATAATAAGGCATTAAGTTAAAGACGTTTAAATAGCGATCGCTTGTTCCAATATGAGTTTGGTTTCCGTTAAAATGTCTGTAATCGATAAATGAAATATTTTCAGCATTAAAGAACTTTCCTGCTCTTAAATTCATTCCTAATGTTCCTTTGTTTCCTAGCGATAAATCATAAATTACCGAGGCTCCAAGCCGCTCAAATTCATATTTTTTTTCACTGGCAGCAAATGCTTTTTCAAATGCTAAAAATAAGGTGGGATATTTATCATTTTTAATGTTATATCTGCCGTCAGGTCTCGAAATATATTTGTTGCCAAAGTTAATTCGGGTACTTATTGCGGCTTTAAACAAATGATGAGGATCAAAAGCGGGTGTTGTAAAATCATTTGGTAAAAGAGGATTATTCGAGGAATATACATCGTCTTTTTTAAAGAAAGAATAATCAGTGGTATTAAAAAGAGGTTTTCTTTGTTCATAAGCCACTTTTCCGACCAAATTCACGCCATTTAAAATGTTTTGCGAATAACCAATCTGGGCATACTCCAGATTGTACAATTTCATATAATTGTCTTTAAAAAATAAAGAACTTACAGAATTGACCAATTTAGTTATAGGTTCGAAACTATTAAACTGGGCTACTTTTGTCCCTCCCGAAACATTAATAGTGGCAAAATTGATGTTATTGAATTTATGGGTAAAATCTCCAGTAATCCTAAAACGTTCATCAGAGAAACCATAATTAAAAGTAGTACTTATAGAAGTGCTTTTTCCTTCGTCTTCATTCCATTTTTTAAAGGAGAAACCCGAATCTAAATTAAATCCCTGAACGGTATTAAAGCTTAGGGAAGCGATGTTTAATAATCCTTTATAGTCAAATGAATATTTTTTGAAAGTGTTTTTGTAATCATATCCCATTAAAATATCGGTGACTTTAAACTTATTGTTTTTAGCATCTACTGAGTCGATATATTTCTGGGATTTTCTAATTGTTTGCAAACTATCCTTTTTAGTATAATCTGTACTTTCTTCAATCGTTAACGGAATTGGTCTTATCTGATTCCAGAAAGCGTCATCTTTTTTGTTGGCATTGGCTTCAAAAGCAACGATTTCATTCCCAAAGGTTTTCTTCTCAAAAGAAGCTGGAAATTCGTAATTAGAATATACATAATTAAATTTTCCGGAGAATTTTACACCAAATATACCGGCATTAAAATCGAGCGTTTGTGCATTTTTTGTCCAGATTTTATTTTTTGCATTATAACTAAAGCTTTGTTTTAAGGTCATCACTTCAGTAAATTCATTCTTCATTCGATATCCTTTTATATCTAAATCAAGGGCATAAATGGCAAAACTATCGTCGACAATATAAATATAGCCCTCGAAAACAGGTTCTTTATCGCGTTTTGGTATTGCCTTAATTTTATAAACCTGTTGATGGTTGTCGTCGTAGAATGTTCCTTCGAGTTTGTATTTATAATAACTGAAAGCATTATCAGCAATGGGAGAGATGAGTTTAACATCAAAGTCCAGCGTATTATCATAAAAGTCATAAGTCGATAGCGAAGCGGTATTATAGCTATATCCATTATTGTTTCCGGAAATTTTAGACGCAATAATCTTCTCTTTTAATTTGTCCGGTTTTTCAAAAGTAATTTTAGAAATAGTTTCAGATAAATACAATATTCCCGTTCCTGTAGAATCCAGATTTGATGCCATATCCTGACCAAGATCTACTTTTTTACCCAGGATTTTTTTAGGTAAATCCTTTACTTTAAACATTCCTTTCGAGTAGAAATCGGCAGTATATCTTCCGGTTTTGTCTGAGTTGTCTTTTTTTGCTGCAATTGCACTCCTTATAATGGCATCGGCAGGATTTTTTTTAGGGTCAATGACAACTTCATTGAGGGCGAAGCTTTCTTCAGACATTTTTACATCTAAAACAATTGTTTTTGAATCTCCCGAAACGGATATCTTTTGAGTCTTAAAACCTAAGTATTGAAAAACTATTTTGTTTTTACCAGCCTCTTTTACGTTGAGTTGATATTTCCCTTGCTCATTAGAAGTAGTTCCGCTATAGGTGTTCTCCTCAAATACGGAAACAAAAGGCAGCGGACTTCCTTTTTCATCGGTTATAGTTCCCTTTATCTGGGCAAAATTAGAAATGGAAAAAAATAAAAAGGCAAGTAAAGTATAGTTTTTCATGAAAGTGGTTTCTCTCACAAAAATAGAATAAGTTAAAAACGAGCCTATTAAAAATTTGTTAAATAAAGAATTACAGGAAAGACTGAATCGCGAGATTATAACTTTTTAATCCAAACCCTAAAATAACCCCTTTTGCGTTGCCTGATAAATACGATTGATGCCTGAAACTTTCGCGGGCATAAGTATTCGAAATATGAACTTCTATAACTGGTGTTGTGACAGCTTTTATTGCATCACCTAAGCCAATTGAAGTGTGTGTATAAGCACCGGCATTCAGGATAATTCCGTCATAAGTAAAACCGTATTCCTGAATCTTTCCAATCAGTTCGCCTTCGATATTACTTTGGTAATACGAAAGTTCGATGTCAGGATAAGTTGCTTTCAACGTTTCAAAATAATCTTCAAAAGTTTGGCTTCCGTAAACTTCCGGTTCTCTTTTTCCTAAAAGATTCAAATTGGGTCCGTTGATTATAGCGATTTTCATATTTAAGTTATTTTAAAACATTTAGATTTTTTTTAAACCAGATAAGTGATATAAGTTCATTTAATCTAAGTTACTTTTCTATTGATGGATATTGCAATTGATTTTTGAAATTATCATTGCCATTGCACTTGGTAAAAATAAAAAAACCGTTCTAATTAATAGAACGGTTTTTGTAAAAGTATGTGATATATTTTTCTTAGAACAACATTATTCCAGCGGAAAGTTGGAATACAGAGTTTTTAAGATCAGCTTTAGAAGAAACTTCAGTTAATCCAAAACCATAGCGACCTTGGATAAAGATACCTTCAGTGATCTTTAAACCAAGTCCTGCATTAATTGCAAAGTCAAAAGTTTTAGGATCCTGTGCATCAAATTCTTTCTTATTGCTTAATAAAAAAGAAGCTTGAGGACCTACTTCTAAGCTTAGAGATTTTGTTACATAAATTTTAGCCATTACCGGAATAGATAGGTAACCTAATTCATTTTTAAATTCTTCACCCAAATATTTATAGCTTGCACCTTGAGTAGAATATAAAAGTTCTGGCTGAATGGAGAATTTCTCTAACAATTTAATTTCTCCAACTAAACCAACGTGGTAACTTGTGATTCCATCTTTGCTGTAATCGATCCCATCAAAACTAGCGTCTCCAGTTTGATTTGCAAAGTTTGCCCCGGCTTTTACCCCAATTTTTAATAATTGCGCCTGAATTGTAGCTGATGTTGCAATGAACAAAACAGCTGCTAAAATTATTTTTTTCATAAAAGTGTTTTTAAAATTTGGTATTTTTTTAACGTTATCTATTATTCAAAACTACATTATTTTGATTTTATTGCTTTCTATTTTAGTTTAAATAATTAATAAAATTCGCACTCATTTTAGTTTTTTATGTCCTTTACAGTGTCTTTTTACCTTTAATCGATTGTATTTCAGTTTTTTGTTTCGATATGTTTTTTGTCCTATTTTGATACTTTTCAGGCTTCTCTTGGACTTTTTTTAACAAGTATAAGATTAGTTTTATGAAATAGTAATCAATAAAAATTGTAAACATGAAAAAAATTATTTTAGCTGCTATTGCAGTAATGGCATTTGGTTTTGCCAGTGCCCAGGAAGGAAGATTTAAAGTAGGTGCACATGTTGGTTTGCCGATGGGAGATTCTAAAGATGCTTATTCTGTTAACCTTGGTGCAGATGTTGCATACCTTTGGAAGATTACTGATAAGTTTAGTGCGGGTGCAACTACAGGGTATTCTACTTATTTAGGAAAGAATGAAACAATCAACATTGGGTTCGGACTTCCTTCTTATAAGTATAAATATTCTGATGCAAGTTTTATTCCTGTTGCGGGAACAGCTCAATATTCTTTAACAGATAACCTATTTGTTGGTGCAGATTTAGGATATGCAATTAATGTAGGAGATAGTGATGCTGACGGTGGCTTCTTATATCAGCCAAAGTTAGGTTATCAAAATAGCAAAATTGAGATATATGCAGGCTATAAAGGAATTTCAAATAATGGAACACTTGCTTCATTAAATTTAGGATTCAATTATAAATTTTAATTACAAATTTGCTTTAATAAAAGCCTTTCTAAGTATTTTAGGAAGGCTTTTATATAGGATGGTTTAATTTAAAATAAATTAAAGTTTGTTCGTTTGCTTTTAATAGGGTTAACTCTCTAATTACCAATTTATTTTTTAAATTCCAAATTATTTTTTGTGAAGAATAATTCTATATTTGATTATTAAATTTAACCAAAACAAATTAAAATGAAGAAAATTATTTTAGCTGCTATAGCAGTAATGGCATTTGGATTTACTAATGCACAATCAACAAGATTTGGAATAAAAGGCGGTCTTAACCTTTCAACAGTAGTTGGTGGAGATGTTGATGATACTAAATCATTAGTTGGTTTTCACGTAGGAGGTTTTGCTGAAATTCATGTTGTAGAGAAATTTTTTATCCAACCAGAACTTTTATTCTCAACGCAGGGAAGTAAATTTGATGGTTTTGGAGGAGATTACGATTATAAATTGAATTATTTAAATATTCCGGTTTTAGCAAAATATTATATTGTAGATAAAAAATTTAGTGTTGAAGCAGGACCACAATTAGGTGTTTTATTGTCTGCAAAACTTGATGGTGAAGATATTAAAGATTATACAAGATCAGTAGATTTTGGTTTTAACATTGGAGCGGGTTATAGTTTTACTGATAATCTTTCGGTAGGTCTTCGTTATACTATTGGTTTATCTCCACTTTCTGATAAAGATATTGATAACGAAGATGATTATTACAATAGTGCTAAAAATAGTAACCTTGCGTTATCTTTAGCTTATAAATTCTAATAATTACAATAAAATATTTGAAAGCCTTTCTGATTCAGAAAGGCTTTTTTTTGTAAGAAAAGTTCATTTTTAATAAGATTTTGCGTCTAGTTACTACAAAAAATGTTAAAATACAAGTAATTTTTTGGTAAGTATATTTCTATATTTGCCCTCGAATTAATTTAACCAAAAACAAATAATAATGAAAAAAGTTCTTTTATCTGCAATTGCAGTTATGGCATTTATGAGTGTTAGCGCTCAGGAAACAAGATTTGGAGTTAAAGCTGGTCTTAACCTTTCATCTTTAACAGGTGATGTTGAAGATGCTAAATCTTTAGTAGGTTTTCAGGTTGGTGGTTTTGCTGAAATCAAAATAATTGACAAGTTAGCGATTCAGCCTGAGGTTTTATTCTCTACTCAAGGAGCAAAATTTGATGACATCGAAGGAGATTACGATACTAAATTAAATTATATTAATGTTCCTGTTTTAGCTAAATATTTTATTACAGAAGCTTTTACAGTAGAAGCAGGTCCACAAATTGGATTTTTAGTATCTGCTAAAACTGATGGTGAAGATGTTAAGGATTTTACTAAATCTGTTGATTTCGGTTTTAACTTAGGAGCTGGGTACAACTTTACAGAGAATCTTTCAGTAGGTCTTCGTTATACTATTGGTTTATCAGGTGTTAATGATTATGGAGATGATGATTTTGGCGTTGGTGATTTAACTGTTAGAAATAGTAACCTTGCTTTGGCTTTAGCTTACAAATTCTAATCACTTAGATATTTCATACTTAAGAAACCTTCCTGATTCAGGAAGGTTTTTTTATTTCTGCTTGTTTATGGTTTTGAAAACTAATCATTTAAGTAAATAAGGTTACAGATAAATTTTTATATTTGTATAAGAATATTCTGTTTTTATTGTTGTTTAATTTTAAATTTATAGAAATGAGAAAAATTATTTTATCAATTATAACATGTATGGTATTTGTTTTTGCGAATGCACAGTCAACCAGATTTGGAGTAAAAGGAGGTTTGAATATTTCAAATTTTACTGGTTATGACGAAGATGTTAAGTCTCTGGCTGGTTTTCATGTTGGAGGATTTGCTGAAATAAAAGTTTCTAAAAAATTCGCCATTCAGCCTGAATTTTTGTTTTCTACACAAGGTACCACTATTGAGGGGTATGATGGAAATTCGAATAACAATGTTAAACTAAATTATTTAAATATTCCTGTTTTAGCAAAATACTATATTACAGATGCTTTTAGTGTTGAAGCCGGACCGCAAATTGGTTTTTTATTATCGGCTAAAAGTAGAGGTGAAGATATTAAAGATTTGTTTAAAACATCAGATTTTGGTCTTAATTTGGGTTTGGGGTATGATTTTATGGAAGACTTTTCTATAGGTTTACGTTACACAATAGGATTGTCTGATATTGCAGATGTTTCTGATGAATACCAGGATTATCCGGATTTCTACAATACAAGTTTTAAAAACAGCAATTTTGCATTGTCATTAGGATACAAGTTTTAAATACTTATAGCAATATATTCTGTAAGCCTTCCAGACTCAGGAAGGTTTTTTTATGCATAAAAATGTTTTACTTTGTAAGCATGAATTGGAACCGGTATATAAAAGATTATCAATCGTATTTACGAATCGAAAGAGGGTTATCAAAAAACACTATCGAAAATTATGGCTTTGATATCGAGCGATTGTGTCTTTTTTTAGAAACGAATCAAATTGACGTTTCTCCTTTAAAAATTAATGAAGAAACAATACAGCAATTTATATATGCTGTTGCCAAAGAGGTTAATCCGCGTTCGCAAGCCAGGATTATTTCAGGTTTAAAAAGTTTTTTTAATTATCTTGTTTTTGAAGATTACAGAAATGATAATCCGCTGGAATTAATAGAAACACCCAAAACAGGCCGGAAATTACCAGATACTTTATCTGTACAGGAAATAGATGCGCTTATTGCAGCTATTGATTTGAGTTCTAACGAAGGCGAGCGAAATCGTGCCATGTTAGAAACCTTATATGGTTGCGGACTCAGGGTTTCAGAACTGGTTTCGCTCAAAATATCGGATTTGTTTTTTGATGAGGGTTTCATAAAAATTACCGGAAAAGGAAACAAAGAGCGTTTTGTGCCCATTGGAAAACTGACTCAAAAATACATACAGATTTATCAAAAAGAAGTTCGCGTAAATCTAACGATAAAAAAAGGCCACGAAGACACTTTGTTTCTGAACCGGAGAGGAAATCAGCTTACAAGAGCTATGATTTTTACCATTATCAAAGATTTGGCAGTAAAAATAAATTTGCATAAAAGCATTAGCCCACATACTTTGCGTCATTCATTTGCAACTCACTTACTTGAAAATGGCGCTGATTTAAGATCGATTCAATTAATGTTAGGTCATGAGTCTATCACAACAACTGAAATTTACGTGCATCTGGATCGAAGTTTTCTAAAAGAAGTGATGCATTCCTACCATCCGCGAAAATAATTTTTTTGCGAAGACAACTCATTTTAAGTGAAAATTTAATATATTGTGTAATATTTTATATTAATTAGGAAATAAAAAACATGAATTAGATCTTTTTTTTTGTTCTTTTTGTTGAGGTATTATTTTAAATAATTGAATCTACATAAATAAGTAATATATGGTTTTTGATTTATATGGAAATGAGGATTGCTTAGAGGTAAATAATTTTTACAGGAAGTTATTTGCAGAAATGCCGGATTTGCTTTTTCAGTTTGTTATTGATTGCGATAACAATTATACTTTTCCCCTTGTCAGTAAATCCGCTGATGAAATTTTTGAGCTTACTGCCGAAATGTTTTCAGGTGATCCTAAACTTATTATTTATGATAGAATTTTTCCTCAGGATCGCGATTTCTTTTTTGATTCATTAGTCAAAGCGCGAAGAGAAGTAACGCCATGGGAGATTGAATTTAGGGCAGTTTTGCCTAAAAAGGGATTGCGTTGGTTTAAGATTTCTTCTAAAACAGAATTGTCTGCCAATGGCTGCGTTAGTTTCTATGGTCATGTCTCGGATATTACCGACTTAAAAGACAAAGAAGAAAAGCTGCGTATCTCCGAAGAACGTTTTCAGTTTGCCTTAGATGCATCAACAGCCGGAATTTGGGATTGGGATATGGTGACGAATAATGTTTTCTATTCTTCTTTATCACTTAAAATTTTAGAACTTGATTCTACAGATATTTTTGATGATCCGGAACGATGGGATAAAATTGTTCATCCGGACGATCTGCCAAAATACTATTCGGATATCCAGGAACATTTTGATAATAAGATTCCTTACTATGAAAATTATCATCGTGTAATGACTTCCAGTGGTAATTATAAATGGATTCTGGATCGGGGAAAAGTAATTAAACGTGATGAAAACGGTAAGCCTTTGCGCGTCATTGGTACACATACCGATGTTTCCCTGCAAAAAGAAAAGGAGTTGGAACTTTTAAAAACCATGAAATTGTACAGCGATCAAAACAGCCGACTGGTGAATTTTTCGCATATAGTTTCGCATAATCTAAATACTCAGGCGGGCAATATAAAATCGATTTTGGATTTTATTGATGCAGATATCGAACGACAAACGGTTAATGAAATGCTGGAGCATTTAAGAACGGTTTCTAATGATTTGAATGATACTATCGCAAATCTTACCCAGATTGTAAAAACACAAAGCAATATCAATATTGCAGTTGTACCATTAAAACTTTGTGAATATATCGATAAAACCATTTCGACTATTAAAGGTTTTGATAAACAAAAAAATGTTACGATAATAAACAATGTCCCTAAGTATCTCACGGTTAATTTTAATCCGGCTTATATGGAGAGTGTTTTGCTGAATTTTGCGACTAATGCTATAAAATATGCACATCCGGACAGGGATCCTGTTATTGTATTTGATTTTTCGATTGAACCCGAAGGTCATAAATCATTAAAAATTACTGATAATGGTTTAGGGATTGATTTGAATGTGTATGGTGATTTGTTGTTCGGGATGTATAAAACATTTCATAAACATCAGGAAGCACGCGGAATTGGTCTGTATATTACCAGAAATCAAATTGAAGCTATGAAAGGAACTATTTCTGTAGAAAGTGAAGTTGGAGTAGGGACAAGCTTTAAGATCATCTTTAATGATATTTAAAACCTTAAATTGGTATAAATAATAAAGGCTATCTTCACAGATAGCCTTTATTATTTTATAATTGTTTGAGATTACTTCGCAATATTTACTGCTCTTGTTTCTCTAATTACAGTAACTTTTACCTGACCCGGATAAGTCATTTCAGTTTGAATTTTTTGTGAAATCTCGAAAGATAAGTTCGCTGCATTATCATCAGAAACTTTTTCGCTTTCTACAATTACACGAAGTTCTCTACCAGCCTGAATTGCGTATGCATTTTTTACACCGCTAAATCCGTAAGCAACTTCTTCAAGATCTTTCAAACGCTGAATGTATGAATCCAGAACCTGACGTCTTGCACCTGGTCTTGCACCTGAAATTGCATCACAAACCTGAACGATAGGAGAAAGTAACGATTTCATTTCGATCTCGTCGTGGTGAGCTCCAATGGCGTTACAAACTTCTTCTTTTTCACCATATTTTTCCGCCCATTGCATACCTAATAATGCGTGAGGTAAATCACTTTCAGTATCCGGTACTTTACCAATATCGTGTAGTAAACCTGCTCTTTTTGCCAGTTTTACATTCAGTCCTAATTCGGCAGCCATGATACCACAAAGTTTAGAAACTTCTCTCGAGTGCTGCAATAAGTTTTGTCCGTAAGAAGAACGGTATTTCATTCTACCCACTACTTTTATCAATTCCGGGTGTAAACCGTGAATTCCTAAATCGATAACAGTACGTTTACCAACCTCGATAATTTCGTCATCGATTTGTTTGGCTGTTTTAGCTACCACTTCTTCAATTCTTGCAGGGTGAATACGTCCGTCAGTTACTAATTTGTGCAATGACAAACGTGCAATTTCCCTACGTACAGGATCGAAACAAGAAAGAATAATAGCTTCTGGTGTATCATCAACAATGATTTCTACTCCGGTTGCTGCTTCAAGAGCTCTAATGTTGCGTCCTTCACGACCAATAATTCTACCTTTTACATCGTCAGATTCAATATTGAAAACAGAAACGCAATTCTCAACTGCTTCCTCAGTTCCAACTCTTTGAATAGTGTTGATGATGATTTTTTTTGCTTCTTGCTGTGCGGTAAGTTTTGCCTCTTCAATAGTATCCTGAATATGAGACATCGCCTTGCTTTTGGCTTCGGCTTTTAAACCTTCTACCAATTGTTCTTTTGCTTCTTCGGCAGAAAGTCCTGAGATTACTTCAAGTTGTTGCAATTGACTTTTGTGTAACTTGTCAACTTCGGCTTGTTTTTTGTCTAAAACTTCAATTTTATTATTGTATTCGTTTGTTTTAGCTTCAAAATCGTCGTTTATTTTTTTTGCTTTAGAAAGTTCGTTAGAAATTTGAGATTCTTTATCGCGAACTCTTTTTTCTACTTCGGCTACTTTTTTGTCTCTTGCTAAAATAACTTGTTCGTGCTCAGATTTTAATTCAATGAATTTTTCTTTTGCCTGAAGAATTTTATCTTTTTTGATGTTTTCGGCTTCTAAATTAGCATCTTTTAAAATTGAAGAAGCTTCTTTTTTTGCGTTCTTGATTAGATTAGAAATATTGCTTTTTTCGATAATTTTAGCGATTGCAAAACCTGCCGCAATCCCTATAATACCTGAAATAATGATCGTTATTATGTCCATGTTTGTTAAAATTTATATATAAAAAAAGCCTACATTAATTGCTTGAATAAACTCGTAAAGACAAGTTTTGAGCTAACTCACTGTTCAAGTTTCCCGGTCAAAGCTGGGCATACTATAGTAGCGACGATTTGCTCATTCTAAATTGTTAGTGTTGAGTTTACCAATTGTGAACTAATGTAGGCAGTATCTTAGTTTCTGTAAAGAACGTTTAATTTTCGAGATATTGATCTAATAGCGAATTTAATCTTTTAATTCTTTCGATGGTTTCTTCGCCATCGATTGCGTTGTCAATTTGTTTTTGTTCTACTTGTGATGCAAATTGCAAGGCACACATAGCCAGAACATCTTGTTTGTCACGAACCGCGTAACTTTCTTCGAATTGCTTGATCATCGCATCAATTTTTTTAGAAGCACTTCTAAGTCCTTCTTCCTGAGCAGGTTCTACAGTTAGTGGATAAACCCTGTCTGCAATTGATATTTTAATTCTAAGCTTTCCGTCCATGTCTTTCTAGTCTGATAGTTGCGCTATACAGTAATCGATTTCGCGAATTAATGAATTTATTTTAAGCTTTGTCTCTCTCTTGTTATTATCGCTGCCGAGCAACGAATTGGCTATTTTAAGTGTATCATATTGCTTCTTCAAAGCCTCAATTTCTTCAGATTGTTTCTGGATAATTTGCGCAGCTTTGGCTAGTTCTAATTGTAATACCTGATTGTTTTTCTCCAGGCCTTTTGACTTCTCAAAAAGCTTTTCGACTTTATATTCAAGAGTATCAATTATTTCTGCAATTACACTCATTGTAAATCCTATTCATTACTTAATCATACAAAGTTAGTATTCCTTTTTATTAATGCAATTTTTTATCGATTTTTTTACATTAAAAATAACCAATTAAATGAAATTCAATTAATTGTATTTTTGTAGCTTTTTACTCGGTTTTGGCTTCTTATTTTTTTATCTTAGCAAAAATGTTGCTTATGAAATTCTCACTACTTGCCTTGTTTTTTTGTCCTTTTATTTTTGCCCAGACGCAATATCCACAGAATGATTTCCGCCCGCCACTTGATATCCCCATGCAGCTTTCCGGTAATTTTGGGGAGTTAAGACCCAATCATTTTCATGCTGGTTTCGATTTAAAAACCAATCAAAGGGAAGGATTGAGTGTGCATGCAATTGCAGACGGATATGTTTCAAGAATAAAAATCTCGACTTTTGGCAATGGAAAATGTATATATATTACGCACCCCAACGGATATACTTCAGTTTACGGACATTTATCCACAACGGTTGGGGCCATTCAGGATTATGTAAAAAAAACTCATTATAAAGAAAAGGCTTATGAAATAGAAATGTTTCCTAAACCAAATGAACTTCCTGTTACTAAAGGTCAGATAATTGCGCTTTCAGGGAATACAGGTTCTTCTGAAGGACCGCATCTGCATTTTGAAATTCGTGATACCAAAACAGAATTTGTAATCAATCCGATGTTTTTTGGATTTGATAAAAATATAAAAGATACCAGGAAGCCTACATTGTCTGGTTTATATGTTTATCCTTTAGATAATGCAACAGTCAACCAGTCTAAACAACCTTTGCTTGTAAATATGACGCTTCAAAAAGACGGAACGTATTTGGCGGGAAAAGTAAAAACAAACGGAAAAATTGGTTTTGGAATCAACGCGGTGGATACCGATGATGTTTCTCATAATAAAAATGGGGTTTTTAATGTTTCTACTTTTTTTAACGGAAATCAAAATTATAATTATCAGTTTAACACCTATTCGTTCGACGAAATGCGTTATATCAATGCCTTTATTGATTATTCAAGATATAAAAAGACAAGTCAGCGTGTTCAGAAACTTTTTATGAAAACGCCTTTTGCCTTAAGTATTATTAAAACAGATTCAGAGCGTGGTATCATTTCGGCTCAGCCAAATCTTGCGTCGACTTACAGAATTGAAGTTTCTGATTATTTCGGGAATCAGAATTCAATTACAGTTCCTGTTGAGTATGATACCGCAACACCGCTTGTACAGGCAGAACCTGTAACATCACAGTATTTTATTAAGTATAATAAAGATTCGAATTTCGAGAAAGATAATATGTCGGTTTTCTTTCCTGCAGGTACTTTCTATGAAGATTTTAATATGAATTTTGATGTAAGGAATAACAGAATTTATATTCACGATGATACGGTTCCGGTACATTCAAATTTTACAATAACCATCAAAGACGATTCTTATCCTGAATCTTTGCGTGATAAATTGTATATCGGGAAAGGTACCAGTTATAACGGAACCATTAGAAAAGGAGATGTTTTTACTGCCAAAGCCAAAATACTTGGTCAATACGGTTTGGTTCTCGATACCATCGCTCCGGTCATAAAAATCGCAAAGCCTGTGGAGGGAAAATGGATCAGCGATCAGAAAAAAATCGATTTTACGATTAGCGATGCTGCATCCGGAATAAAATCCTATAATGGATACCTGAACGGAAAGTGGGTTTTGTTTGAATATGAAAATAAAGCGAGAAGAATTACGCACACTTTTGATAATGAATTGTTGCTGGAAGGAGAAAACGATTTAAAAATAGAAGTAATTGATAATGTGGGTAATTCTGCTATCTTTGAAACTCGTTTTTTTAGAAGTCAACCCAAATAAAACCAAAGCGATTGAACCCTAATAAGCTACTATTTGTTTTCCTTTTTTTATGTATCACGTGTTTTTCATTTGCTCAAAGTGCTCATGTTAAAGGTGTTATTTTAGATGATCAGAATCGGCCTGTTTCAGATGTAAATATTACTTCTTTGGGAACTGTTAAGCAATCTGATGCAAATGGTTATTTTGAAATCGATGTGCCTTCAAACAAAAAAACGTCATTGATTTTTACTCATATTTCTTTAAAAATGATGACTCTTACGGTAAGTTTAAAGCCTGATGAAACTTTTGTTTTTAATCCCGTGATGAATAGCTCCGAAGAGCAAATGGGAGAAGTCTTTGTTTCTTCGAAAAATAAAAAACGCGTTCAGGGAATTGCAACAGTTGATGTGGCTACGATTAAGAAAATTCCCGGAGCAAATGCCGGTATCGAAAATATTCTAAAAACGTTGCCGGGAGTAAATTCAAATAATGAACTCAGTACGCAATATGCGGTTCGTGGCGGAAATTATGATGAGAATTTAGTATATGTAAACGAAGTCGAAGTCTATCGTCCGTTTTTAATACGTTCCGGGCAACAGGAAGGATTGAGTTTTACCAATACTGATTTGGTTCAGAATGTTGATTTTTCGGCAGGAGGATTTCAGGCTAAATTTGGAGATAAACTATCTTCGGTTTTAGATATTACGTATCGAAAACCCACTCAGTTTGGCGCTTCTTTAGAAGCGAGTTTGCTTGGCGGAAGCATTTCTGTTGATGCTGTTTCTAAAAATAAAAAATGGTCAGCTGTAACCGGAGTACGTTATCGAAACAATAGTTTATTGGTGAACAGTCAGGATACACAAACCAATTATACGCCTAGTTTTGCCGATATTCAGACGAATGTAAATTATGATATTTCGGATAAATGGCAGGTGAGCTTTTTGGGCAATATTTCCCAAAACAAATATTTGTATGAGCCATTAACACGCGAAACAAAATTTGGAACTATCGATCAGCCCATGTCGCTGGCTGTTTATTACGAAGGAAAAGAACGGGATCAGTATGATACTTATTTTGGTGCTCTAAAAACAACTTATAAAGTTTCGCCAAGCCTCACTTTAAAATTTATTGGCTCGCTGTTTCATACTATAGAGGAGGAGCATTTTGATATCCTGGCACAATATCGTTTAGGAAATGTAGGTGAGGAAGGGCCAACTCAGGTTGATTTTACGCGCGGAATTGGTTCACAGCTCAATCACGCCAGAAATGATCTGGATGCTTTGATTGCAAATGTAGAAATTAAAGGTTTTAAAGAGTGGAAAAATGACAGTCAGCTAGAGTTTGGTCTAAAATATACCAGAGAATCTATTCGTGACAGAATTGTAGAGTGGGAGATGATCGATTCGGCTGGATTTTCTATTAATCCCCCAATTGTTATTCTGCCAAAAAATAATCAGCCGTACGAGCCTTATACAGGACCTCTTTTACCGTATCAGGATGTTCGGGCTACAAATTTTAATACGATTAACCGATTTTCAGGTTACGCCCAATACAATAAAAAATCAGAACTGGGTTCCAGTCAGGTTTGGTATAATTTGGGGGCTCGTTTTCAGAGCTGGGATGTGTCCGGTGCTGCAGTTGAAGGAAAAAATCAAATTGTCTTAAGTCCGCGTGCACAATTTGCCATAAAACCGGATTGGGATATGGATATAGTTTTCAGACTTTCCGGAGGCTTGTACTATCAGCCGCCTTTTTATAGGGAACTTCGCGATTTAGAAGGAATTGTAAATCCGAATGTGAAAGCGCAACAATCTGTTCAGGTTGTTTTGGGTAATGATTATAATTTCAGGATGTGGAACCGTCCTTTTAAATGGGTAACGGAACTGTATTATAAATCACTTTCAGATGTCAATGTGTATTCGATAGATAATGTCCGAATTCGTTATATCGCGAATAATAATGCAACCGCTTATGCACAAGGACTTGATTTTAGACTGAACGGAGAATTTGTTCCGGGAACGGAGTCCTGGATAAGTTTTGGTTATTTAAGAACCGAAGAAAATTATGCAGATAAAGGATATATCGCCAGACCTACAGACCAGCGTTTGAAATTTGCGATGCTGTTTCAGGATTATATGCCCAATATCCCGAGTGTAAAATTATATCTTAATCTGCTTTATAATACCGGTTTGCCTGGTGGTGCTCCGGCCTATTCTGATCCGTATTTGTATCAAAACCGATTGAATGATTACCGTAGGGTAGATGTTGGTTTTGCTAAGGTTTTTGTAGATAATAGCACGAAAGTAGCAAAAGCAAAATGGCTCAAAAACTTTAAAGAATTATCTGTGGGATTAGAAATCTTTAACCTTTTTAATAATCAAAATGCGATAACCAACACCTGGGTTCGTGATGTGTATTCTAAAAATCAATATGCGATCCCAAATTATATGACTTCAAGGGTTTTTAATATCAAGCTGAATGCAAGGTTATGATAGAAAAACGTGAAAAAAGAAAAAAGATTTTTTACGTGCCGGGAATAATATCTTTGGTTTTTATTCCGTTGTTGTGTTTAGCTTCCTGGTATAGGTCAGATGTTTTTAAGGGTGAAAGCTCTATTGATCTCTATTTTCCTGAGGATTCCATCATTAAAAAGGATTTGTTGTCTTTTAAAAGAAATTATAAGATTTTTAATTTCAATAGCACTGAGAGGTTGGAGAGTAAAAATTTAGAAAACCTTCAGATTGTTTTAAGGAAATTAAATCGTGAGAATGATACAATAAATGGCGTTCAGATTCATTTGGGGAATAAAATGGCTTATGAAGTTTATGTGAGAATTTTGGATATTTTAGCAATTGAACAAATGCCTGCTTACGGACAATATAAAAATGATTTTTTTGTTTTAATGTTGCCAAAACCAAAGGTGGATAAAAGTATAGGAAAAATAATTCCTATCACGTGTGGATATTGGGAAGCTAATAAAGAATATATCTTAAAAGAACGGAGAGAAAAACAATTTCAGTATGTTTTGGCACTATATAAAAAGCATTGGTATCTTTTTCTGGCTTATTTGGGAATAGTAGTTCTCAACATCTTTACTTTAGTAAAATTCAATAAAACTAGATAATACAATCAAAAATACTATATTTGATATTCTAATATAATTAGCATACATGAAAAAATCCTTAATCTATATAGCCCTGGTAATCGTCGGAACATTAGTGAGTTGTAAAGACGAAGTTCAGAAACCGAAAGTAATTTATGATGCGGCCAACAAATCAAATGTTGTAGCGAAAACAGATTCAACGCAGATTGAAATAGCTGATTTGCCTATTCAGATGGAAGGAACGGGTTATTTAATTCATCCTGTTGGAGATTTACGCGTTTTCGAGAAAGGAACCAAATCGCGTTACGGATCTTCGAGTGTAAACGATGTGAGTTTTACAATTTCGAATTTAGGCGAATATGAGATTACAGGATATTTACAGAATTTAAAATTTCAAAAAGTAGATTCAGATTCTATTCGTCCTTTGTCTGATAAACCTGTTTTGATTTTGACGGCGACTTATTTAAAAACAGTTGCAGACAGGACTCAAAACCAAATTATGGTCTATACTCTGGCAGATTCTGACACCAATAAAGACGGTAAAATTGATAGCAGCGATATTAAAACATTATATTTAAGTAATATCAGCGGAGAACGTTTTACTAAAATTTCTGAAGATTTTCAGGAATTAATAGACTGGAGTTTGGTAGAATCTAAAAGTCGTTTGTATTTTAGAACTATAGAAGACACCAACCAAAACGGACAATTCGATAAAAATGACGTTTTGCATTACAACTATATTGATCTCGCTTCTAAAAAATGGGAAGTAAAGAGTTATAAACCTATTTAAAGTTTCTAAGCTACGATCCCGAAGTTTCGGGACTAAGTTGCTAAGATTTTGAAATCAAAAGAAAAGACCTTTAAAAATTAATTTTTAAAGGTCTTTTCTTTTATGACACTGTTTGGAATCCTTTTAATCTTTTTAATCTGTGGCAAAAAAAACTCAGTCCCGAAGCTTCGGGATAGAATCTTAGTGCCTTAGGAACTTTGAGAAAACTCTAAATCAAAATATCGCTTTCCAGATCAGATTTTTCAATGTCAAAATCAAAACCTAAACGGTCTACTAAATCAATTACCAGTTTCTTGTACCAGTTTTCAGATTTTGGATGAATGTAGATCTTTTCGATTAATTGTTTAAGATCAACATTGATTTTTAATCCATCATTTAGTTTTATAGTACTTTTTGAAGTATCCGTAATAATGCGGACCTCGCGCTCGTACTGAAAACTTTTTCGTTTGAACAGGAACGGAAAAAACAAATCATCAAACGGAATGTATTCTTTCTTATAATCGATATAATTGACTTCGCCAATATACTGATCAAAATTATTTTCCGGATTCAATGCTTTTTGCAACCGGCCAATAGTAGACTGAATGGCTAATCCTTCGCTGTTTTGCGTAAAGATCTGCCACATCGCAAACGATTCGTATTCATTGATGTGCCAGCTGCTTATCGCAACTTGCTCGCGATGCGTTTTGTAATAATTTAAAAAGTCAGGATTGTCGATCGCCAGTTTTTTGATCTCTTCAAAAGTAGGCTCGCTAAAAGTGCCTTCGTACTGATCTTCGAATTTGTCAGATCGGGACATGAATAACTTTTTAGATAATAATAAATCCAGGAATTTAGATAAGTCTAAGTATTTCCAAACAACTGTATCCGGATCATCTGGAAGCTTTATGTTCGCGTTGTTGAGATACATTTTTTTAAGTTTTAAGATTTATTCTAAAAAAAAAAGCCACAGATTGTAAAGATTAAAATGATTTATTTCGTTAAAAAAAAGAATCTGTGTTAATCTGTACAATCTGTGGCTAAAAGTTTATTCTTTTATTTACGATTCAAAAGACTGCATCGTTACCAGTTTGTTGTAAGTTCCGTTGTGTGTAATCAATTCGTCATGGGTTCCCTGCTCGACGATTTTTCCTTTTTGCATTACAACAATCAGGTCTGCTTTTTGAATGGTCGAAAGTCGGTGCGCAATTACAATCGAAGTTCTGTTTTGCATCATGTTTTCTAAAGCGACCTGAACAAATTTTTCGCTCTCCGTATCCAAAGCCGATGTTGCTTCATCCAAAATCATAATAGGAGGATTTTTCAATACTGCACGGGCAATCGATAAACGTTGTTTTTGTCCGCCTGAAAGCTTGTTTCCGCTATCACCAATATTGGTGTAGATTCCTAAAGGCAACTCGCTTACAAATTCGTAAGCATTAGCTATTTTCAGCGCTTCGATAATTTCATCATCTGAAGCATCTAGTTTTCCTAACGAGATATTTGCTTTTATAGTGTCATTAAATAAAATACTGTCTTGTGTAACCAACCCCATTAAACTACGAAGAGATTGTAAATCCATGTCTTTTATGTTGATTCCGTCAATAGAAATAGTCCCGTCGTTTACATCATAAAAACGGGTCATTAAGTTGGCAATAGTACTTTTTCCGCTTCCTGATTGTCCCACGAGAGCAACAGTTTGTCCTTTTTTAATACTAAGAGAAAAGTCTTTTAAAACCGTTTCGTCCTGATATTTAAAATTGATATGTTTAACCTCAATGCTATCATCAAAAGATGTTTTTACAATAGCATCAGGTTTAGAAGTAATCGGGTTTTCCTGATCTAAAATTTCAAGAACACGTTCTGCTGCTGCGTTTCCTCTTTTTACTCCGTAAGAAGCTTTAGAGATTGCTTTAGCCGGGGTCAGGATATTATAAGCCAATCCCATATAGGCAATAAAAGAAGCGCTTTCTAATGTTTTGTCAATTAGAACCATTTGTCCTCCGTACCACAATAAGATCGCGATTACGGTAATTCCCATAAATTCACTTGCCGGAGAAGCTAAGTTCTGACGATTACCAATACTGTTTGACAAACTAAAGAAACGTTCTGTAGAATTTCGAAAAACACTGTTGAAATAATTTTCAGCATTATATCCTTTTACAACCTTCAGCCCTCCAATAGTTTCTTCTATAGTCGATAAAAAAGTGCCTTGTTCCTGTTGGGCTTTAGTCGATTGTTTTTTAAGCTGTTTTCCAATTAATGAAATAATATAGCCGGAAACCGGAATAAAAATAAAAACAAACAGCGTTAGTTTAGGACTAATAATCAGCATCGTGGTGATGGTAAAAATAATAGTCAGCGGTTCTTTTACAATAAGCTCCAGAATGGCCAAAAATGAGTTTTGTACCTCGTTTACGTCAGCTGAAATTCTCGAAATCACATCTCCTTTTCTTTTTTCAGAATAAAAAGCCAAAGGCAGTTCAAGCGTTTTCTTGTACATTGCATTTCGCATATCCCTTAGAACACCATTTCGTAAAAAAGTAATAAAAAACATCGCCAAATAATCGGCGAGGTTTTTTAATAAAAAGATCGAAATAATGATCGCAACCATTATAGATAAAACATAGCCGGGTTCGTGCGTACCTTTTGTGGTGGTAATGTAATAGCTTAAATAGTCCTGACCGTAGTCCTGAATTTTTAGAAGCCCCTGATATACCGGTTTTACCGTAATTTGTTTGTTTTTATCAAATAATACCTGAAGCATCGGTATTAAAGCAACAAACGAAAGGGTGCTAAAAAGAGCATATAAAACATTGAAAAAAATGTTTAAGAATGCATATTTTTTATACGGATATATAAAAGGGATTATTTTTTTTATGTTACTCATTTATTTATAGATATTGTTTTCTGCTATGGCAATGGCTCTTTCGAGTTTCCCGGTAATAATTCTGTAATAAATTTACTTAGAATTGTAGCTGAAATTGTGCAGACACTGTCTGCACAATTGTAATTTGTTGAAATATAGTATTTTGATTTTTATCGTAATGCAATTTTAACTTTTTAGCTTGATAATAAATCTGATAACTATTTCGGGTTTAATTTTTATTTCAATTGCATTCCTGCAATGATATTTTGTATTTTTTCGTCTAAATAACTTTCTGCAGCATCAAAATTCGCAACTGAATCTAATTCTGCATTAACGCTGATATAGAATTTAATTTTAGGTTCAGTTCCGCTTGGTCTTGCACAAATTTTAGAACCATCTTCGGTATAATAAATCAATACATTCGATTTCGGGATATCCATTGTAGATTCTTCACCTGTTAATAAATTCAAAGCAATCGATGATTGATAATCTTCTACCATAATTACTCTTTGTCCGCTGATTTCTTTCAAAGGATTTTGACGTAAATCGATCATCATCTGATTGATTTCCTGTAAACCTTCCATTCCTTTTTTGGTTAACGAAACCAGGTATTCTTTATAAAAACCATTTTCAACATAAAGCTGTAAAAGTTCTTTGTAAACGCTGCTTCCTGCTGCTTTTGCCTGAGCTGCAACTTCGCAAATTAATAAAGTAGCTGCAACAGCATCTTTATCTCTTACGGCGTCGCCTACCATAAAACCAAAGCTTTCTTCGCCGCCTCCAATAAATTCGAGTTCCGGGAAATCCTTGATCATTTTGGCAATCCATTTAAAGCCGGTCAGACCAACTTTGCATTCTACGCCATAGCTTGTAGCTAATTCCATCATCATCGGAGTCGAAACAATAGTAGAACCTACGAATTGCTTACCATTGATTTTGCCTGCTTTTTTCCATTGTTTCAATAAGAAAGAAGTCATCAAAATCATGGTTTGATTTCCGTTAAGCAAAATCATTTTGCCATCATTATTTCTAACGGCAACACCAAGACGGTCGCAATCAGGATCAGTTCCTACTACAATATCAGAATTGGTTTTATCTGCCAAAGCCAACGCCATCGTCAAAGCTTCTGGCTCTTCAGGATTTGGTGATTTTACCGTTGGAAAGTCTCCGTCAGGAATAGCTTGTTCCGGAACAATATGTACGTTTTTGTAACCCGCCTGCGATAAAGTATCCGGAATAGATTTTATCGAAGTTCCGTGAAGTGAAGTAAAAACTACTTGTAAGTTGTCTTTGGCTTCAGCCGGAGTATTAAAACTTGCGTTTTCTATAGATGATTTTATAAAAGCTTTATCGATATCTGTGTCAATATATTCGATCAGGCTTTCGTTAGCATTAAATTTAATTTTATCGTAATCAAGATTTTCGATCACTTTAATAATAGCAGCATCTTCCGGCGGAACAATTTGTCCACCATCTTGCCAGTATACTTTGTATCCGTTATATTCCGGTGGGTTATGAGAAGCTGTAAGCACAATTCCGCATTGACAGCCTAGATATTTAAGCGCAAAAGACAATTCAGGAGTTGGTCTTAAATCTGAGAATAAATAAACGTGAATTCCGTTTGCAGAAAAAACATCTGCCACAACCTTAGCCAATGTGTTACTATTATGACGACAATCGTAAGCAATAACTACTTTTAAAGGTTGGTTTGGAAAAACCTGATGTAAATAATCAGATAATCCCTGAGTATTTTTTCCAAGCGTATATTTGTTAATTCTATTGTTTCCAACACCCATAACACCGCGCATTCCGCCAGTTCCAAATTCCAGGTTTTTATAAAAACTTTCTTCAAGTTCCTTTGGCGATGTAGTCATTAATTCCTTAACCGCAGCTTGTGTATCATTGTCAAATGTAGGTGTCAGCCATTCGTTTACAGCATTCAAAATATTAGGTGCTATATTCATCATTCGTATATTTTTATATTTAATTTAAAATAGTAATAATTTTGAGGAGCTATTTACTCCGTCAGTTTGCTTCGCTCGTGCTATATCCTGATTTAAAAAAACACTACGGCTAAAAAGCATTGTTTTTTTTAATAGGAGATGCCGCTCCCATCAGGGCAAGGGCTTCACGTTAAAAATTAACCTCTCGTGCTACTTTATAACGTGCTTCGTTGTTTTTAGTTCTCAGAATAATTTCGCCAAGAAAACCTGCCAAAAATAATTGAGTTCCCAAAATCATTGTGGTTAAAGCAATAAAAAACCATGGATTACTGGTAATTAAGCTATATTTCATTCCGTTGTACATATGGTACAATTTTGAAATGCCAATATAACCCGCCAATAAAAATCCAATAATAAACATCAGTGAACCCATTGCGCCAAACAAGTGCATTGGTCTTTTTCCGAATCGGGATAAAAACCAAATCGTGATCAAATCCAGAAAACCGTTTATAAAACGCTCCATTCCAAATTTAGTTTCACCATACTTACGTGCCTGGTGAATCACCACTTTTTCGCCAATTTTATTAAAACCGGCATTCTTGGCCAGAACTGGGATATAACGGTGCATTTCGCCCGAAACTTCTATGTTTTTTACAACCGTATTTTTATATGCTTTTAATCCGCAATTAAAATCATTCAATTCAACGCCAGAAGTTTTTCTGGCTGCCCAATTGAATAATTTCGACGGAAGGTTTTTTGCCACAACAGAATCGTAACGTTTTTTCTTCCAGCCAGAAACCAGATCAAATTTTTCTTTAGTGATCATTTCGTATAATCCCGGAATCTCATCCGGACTATCCTGCAAATCAGCATCCATTGTAATAATAACGTCTCCTTGTGCTTTTGCAAAACCGGCATGCAGGGCCTGCGATTTTCCAAAGTTTTTCATGAAACGAATTCCTTTTACATTGGGGTTTTCGTTAGAAAAACTTTCAATAATATTCCAAGAATCATCTGTACTTCCATCATCTACAAAAATGATTTCATAAGAGTAATTGTTAGATTGCATCACTTTAATAATCCACGAATAGAGTTCTTTTAGTGATTCCTCTTCATTAAGAAGCGGTATTAGTATAGATAAATTCATTTAATTTTTTATAAACTTTGAGGGTTGTTGTTCTTTATAATTGCCCCTATAAGCGATGAATATAATAATCCAAAGAATGAGTACATAACAAGTGTTACAGGAAAAACAATAAACGGGTTCATGAATTTTTTTATCATCTCGACTCCCATCTCCATTTCTTTTGCCGTCATTTCAGGATTTTTAGCCAGCATTCCTTCTTTTGAAATGTCTATCATTTCGTTAATGAACTCCGGGAAAATGAAATTAAATATAACACTGAAAGTAGCATAGACAAAAGCAGCAACAAAGGTGATCGAAATTCCAATTTTTAAGCATTCACTAAAAGAAATGAAGCCGTTATTGACGTTTTTCTTATAATTAGTACAACCTATATATATAAACAGGATGGGTAATATAAGATAGTTGGCTATGTTTACAATTGAGCCGGCACTAGAATTTACTAGTGATTTCATGCCAATTACGTACATAATAACGAATTCTAAAACCATAATAACACCAAACAAAACACCATATATAACTGATGATTTAGCAGGAGAAGTATTTTTTTCCATAAAACGATGATTTATTAATCCACAAATATAGCAATTCCCAATATATGAGAGATAAAAAAGCTTTTTGAATTTAACTAAAAAAAAGTGAGCTAAACATTTGTAGATTAAAAAAGAATTGTAAATTTGCAAACTCAAATAATTAAAAGTTTTAAACAAAAAAAGAGTAGCCTTTGTTTACACCTTTTTCTAACCATGAAAAAGCTTCAAAATAAAAATGCTCTAAACAATAAATAAAAAGAAAAGATGAAAAAAGGAATTCACCCAGAAAATTACAGATTAGTTGCATTTAAAGACATGTCAAATGATGACGTTTTTATCACTAAATCTACTGCAGATACAAAAGAAACAATTGAAGTTGACGGAGTTGAGTATCCAGTTGTAAAAATGGAGATTTCTAGAACATCTCACCCTTTTTATACTGGTAAATCTAAACTTATCGATACTGCAGGACGTATTGATAAATTCAAAACTAAATATGCAAAACACGCTAAAAAATAATAGCTGTTTATACTTATACAAAGCCTTCCAGTCTGGAAGGCTTTTTTTATGGACAATTTTCTCTATTGTGCACTTTGCGGTAAAAATATTTAGATACAGTTGGTGAAAATATATTGTGTTCCAACGATTGAAACTATTGGTTATGTTGAAATAAATTCGTGAATTCCCTTCAGAAAAAAATATATTTCTACATTTTGAACAAAAACAGGTTTAATGAAAACGCATAAATATTTGTAACTTTGATCTCGATAACCAAATCAAGATTTTAACAAGTACAAATTTTATATTTATGAATTACATTCTTTTTGACGGTCCCGTCCGGAATGCTCTATTACCTTTCACCTTTACAAGACCTGTTGCTGACATACTAATCGGAATCATGACGATTCGCCAAAAATGGGAAGCGCGTTTAGGTTCAACCATAACTACTATTACAGAGGATTACTTATCAGCCAAATTCCCAATGGTGGAAATGGAAGAAAACGTGATGATCAATGCGGCGTATTTACCAAATGATACACTTGCAGAACTGGTTTCTGATCTAAAAGAAAATCAGGCCATCTTTAAAGGGGATGATGTTATTGCTTTTTTTGCAACAGAAAATCAGGACGAGGTAGATTTTGATTCTTATGAAATCATTCAGTACAGTGGAGATGCTTTGACGGTAGAACACACATGGGATATTTTCTCTAAAAATGATGCTGCCATTCGGGAAGATTTTGTTTACCTCACCGAAGACAGGAAATCACTGCCTATTCCTAAAAGTGTAAATGTTATTGCGCCGGAAAATATATTTATAGAAGAAGGAGCAAAATTAGAGTTTGTAACCCTTAATGCTTCAAATGGCCCTATATATATAGGTAGAAATGCCGAAATTATGGAAGGAACCGTAATTCGTGGCCCTTTTGCTTTATGCGAAAATGCTCAGGTAAAACTAAATGCTAAAGTTTACGGAGCTACAACGGTTGGTCCCGGATCAAGAATAGGCGGAGAGGTTAAAAACTCAGTTCTTTTTGCTAATTCAAATAAAGGGCACGACGGATTTTTAGGAGATTCTGTTTTGGGAGAATGGTGTAATATAGGAGCGGACAGTAATAATTCGAACCTAAAAAACAACTACGAAGAGGTGAAATTATGGAGCTATGAAACAGAAGGTTTTGCCAGAACCGGACTTCAGTTTTGTGGTTTAATGATGGGAGATCATAGTAAATGCGGAATCAACACTATGTTTAATACTGGAACTGTAGTGGGAGTAAGCGCCAATATTTTTGGCAGTGGTTTTCCGCGCAATTTTGTTCCGAGTTTTTCCTGGGGAGGAGCAGCAGGATTTACAACTTATGTAACCAAAAAAGCTTTTGAAACTGCAAAATTAGTTATGGGAAGACGAAACATAGATTTTGACGAAACCGAATCTGCCATTTTGGAACATATTTTTGAAGAAACCAAAAAATGGAGAAAAGACTAAATTTAATTAGATAATTAGTCAATTTGATAATGAGATAATAGCAAACCCGACAGTTTTTAGAAACCTGTCGGGTTTAGTTTTTTATCCACAGATTAAAGGATTTTGACTGATTATTTTTTTTGGTCTTATTAAAATCTGTTTAATCTTCTAATCAGTGGCTGAAAATATTATATAAAAATATAATCTATTTATCGATCTTAGTAAAATCTCCTTTTAAGTTGAATTTTAATTCTAAACCATTGGTTAGTTTAGTTTCATAACCAAAAGTTCCTATTTCTATTTTGGTTATTTTTTCTTTTCGGAAATTTGTTTTTACATAGTCAGCTATTTTTTTCGGAATAATAGAGTTTGGAATTTTAGAACCTTTACCATCAACTTCTTTCCAGTTTCCTTTTTTGTCAAATTCAATTTCAGTTTTATTATCAAACTGAACTTTGTATTCTGTCGAAAGAATTTCTTTGTCTTCTAGTATATAGCTTGGTTTTTTCGATCCAAAGTGAGTTTTTAGAAAAGTTTGCGCGTTTGCTGGCAAAGCTTCTTTTTTGATTACCGTTTTTTGCGCGTTTGCAGAAAGTCCAAATATTAATCCTGCAATCAGGCTGGTCATTAAGTTTAATTTCGTTTTCATATTTTGCTGGTTTTTAAATTCTTATCCAAGATAATACTAAAAACTCAAAATGTGTAGGAATATTGGCGTAAATTAAAAAACTGAGATGCCAAAAAAAAGCCCGGAAATTTAGATTCGGGGCTTTGGAGTTTTATGTTATCGTTTAGTTATCTATTCTAAGAAAATTTCCCTGAAGATCAAAAACTAAATCTATGTCGTTAGATAGTTCTGCTTCAACAGTTGTTCTTTCTTTGTCAATAGAAATCACAAACTGATTAGGGTAATTTGCTGCTACATAGGTTTGTATTTTTTCCGGAACCAATTCAACTGGAATGGCCTGGTAATTTCCGTCTATATCAATCCAGTTTCCATTGACATCAAAATCAATTTGGAAATTATTACTTAGTTTAACATCATATACAGATCCATCAATATCGGCAATTTGTTGTTTTGTTATATATACATAAGTAGTATTTGGGAAATAAGTGGTAACAAATGTATTCGCAGATTTTGGTAAATCACTAGCATTAATTACAGATTTGTTGTCGTCATCGCTATCGCATGATGTGATTGTAAATAAAAGTGATAACGCGATAAAGCTGGTTAAGATTATTTTTTTCATAATTGTATTGTCTAATTATCGATTCTTAAAAAATTGCCTTTTGAGTTAAACTCTAGTTCCATGCCATTACTTAAATCCACTTCATAACCCCAACTTCCTTTGTCGATTTTAGTAACGGTTGTATTGGGGAAATTTGTTTTTATGTAAGCCGCAATGTTTTTAGGAATTACCGTAGCCGGAATTGTTTGGTGATTACCATCTACTTCTTCCCAATTTCCTTTTCCGTCAAATTCTACCTCAATGTTGTTTGCAAATCTCACTTTGTAATCTTTAGAAAAAGTTTCTTTATCCTCGATTATAGAAGCAGGCTCTTGTCCTGCAAAATGAGTCTTTAAAAAGGTTTGTGCATTTGCTGGCAAAGCAGCTTTTGTAATCACTGATTTTTGTGCATTTGCCGAAAGTCCAAATGTTAGTCCTACGAGAAGGCATGCTGTCAGATTTAATTTCGTTTTCATAATTGTATGTTTAAATTCTGATACAAGTGTATAACCAGAATTTGGAAACAATTAGGAAAAACAGAAAAATACTACTTTTTAGGAAAAATAATTTTAAATTGGTGATGGCTGGTAAACAGATATTCGATCGTAATAGAATAATTATTGATAATAGATTTTACGATCGATAAACCTAACCCGGTAGATTCGTTTGTGGTAGTATGACGATAGAATCTATTAAAGATAACTTCTGAATTTAAAGGAGAGTTATTGCCGCTGTTCGAGATTATCATTTCATTTTTATCTATAATGAAATTCACAAAACCGTTATGATGATTGTGTATTAAAGCATTCTTTAATAAATTACTGATCAGTGCAATGGCAAGACCTTTATTCATCTTAAAATATAAAATATCATTTTCTGTTACTGTAATTTTTACTTCTTTAAAGTCGGCGAGATCAGAATAGTCTTCTGTTAAAACTAAAATGAGTTCGTTGAAATTAATGTTCTCTTCTTCAGAAAATTGTTGGTTTTCTATTTTAGAAAGCATCAGCAAAGATTTGTTCAATCTCGTTAATCGGTTTAAGGTATCTGTAATTTTGCCTATTTCCATTAATTGTTCATCGGCAAGAATGCTATTTTCTGCAAATAATTCCAGTTTATTAATGCTAATAGCTAAAGGGGTTTGTAATTCGTGAGAAGCATTTTCGATAAATTGTTTCTGACTCGAATAAATCGATTCATTACGGTTGAACATTTTCTCGACTTCTTTTTCCAGAATATTAAATTCATCAATAGGAGAATCGATTGCTTTTAGTTTGCTTCCGGTTCCTAATTTTATTTCTTTAAGATTTTCTAAAATGGTATAAAAGGATTTCCAGATTTTTTTTAATAATAAATGGTTTACTGCCAGAATACTAATGACAAGCATAACATATAAGCCTATTAATGCCAGAAATAAATCCTCTAGTAATTCATCTTCTTCAACAATTGAGGTCTTTATGATCAATTCGTAAGGATTGCCTTTATCATCATTAAAAATAGTTTTTAAAGTTCGAATGGGCTCGTTGTCATTATCATATTCCATAAATTCTTTTGAGGTCGAAAATTCTTCTTTATTAGAATATTGACCTTTAGGAAGTGGTTTTATAGTAAATTTATTGATTCCAAATTCAGGGGTATTCAGTAATTCCTTATTCGCAAAAGCGTGACGAATGATAATGATTTTAGAGTTTTTTAAATCATCGTCGATATTGTCATATACTTCATCTAAAATCAGCACATAAAAAATCCCAGCCCAAATAGGGATCACAAGCAATAATGTTATAGCGAGATAACGAAGAGTATAATTTTGTAATTTCATTAATTCATTTTGTAACCAATACCGTAAACTGCCTGAATATCAACTTCGGCATCACTGTCTTTTAGTTTTTTTCGTAAATTTTTAATCTGCGAATATACAAAATCTAAATTGTCTGCCTGATCTGTGTGGTCGCCCCAAACGTATTCAGCAATAGCAGTTTTATTTATAAGCCGGTTTGGGTTGATGATGAAATAGTAGAGCAGATCAAATTCCTTTCGGTTTAAAACAAGCTCTTTGTTATCTATAGAAACTGTTCTTTGTTCCGGAGAAAGCGTTACGTTTTTCCAGACAATCAGGTTGTCTCCATTATGATTGTTTCTGCGAATTGCCGATTTGATTCTGGCATGTAACTCAGATAAATGAAAAGGTTTACTCAAATAATCATCGGCACCCAGATCCAGTCCTTTCACTTTATCATCGACAGCATCTTTTGCCGAAATAATAATCACGGCACTCTGTTTTTTTTGCCTTTTTAATTCTTGCAGTAAATCCAGTCCGTTTCCGTTTGGGAGCATGATATCAATTAAAATGCAATCATAATCATACACTCCCAATTTATCCAGTCCGGAAGTATAATCATGCGCCGTTTCTACAATATATTTCTCTTTTTCAAGTGATTGTTGTACTACTTCACGTAAACCAGCTTCATCTTCTATTATTAAAATCTTCATCTTTTGCCTGTTTTCTGTAATTCAAATGTATGAATACAAGTTCAAAATAAAATCCTGTTTCTGGAAACATTTGGGAATCCGTTTTTAATTTGACAATTAGAAAATGAGAAAATGAGATAATTTTATCGTTGAAGATTCAATTTATTAAATTGTAAAATTGGCACACTTACTAATTATTAAATTATCTAATTATCTCATTGGCACATTATCTAATTAAAATCTATCTTTGCGCTTTCAAAAAATACTTGCTGAGAAGTCTAAAAATCTAAGCAGTCTAAAAATCTAAAAATCTCAATGATTACAGTTAACGATATTTCGGTTCAGTTTGGTGGAACTACACTATTTAGCGATGTTTCTTTTGCTATAAATGAAAATGATAAAATTGCCCTTATGGGTAAAAATGGTGCGGGAAAATCGACACTTTTAAAAATAATTGCAGGTCAGAGCAAACCTTCTACCGGAAGTATTTCGGCTCCAAAAGAAGCGGTTATTGCGTACTTACCTCAGCATTTATTGACCAAAGATGGTTCGACTGTAATGGAAGAAGCATCAAAAGCTTTTGGTGAAATTTTTAAAATGAAAGCTGAAATTGATGAAATCAACGAACAATTAACCGTTCGTACGGATTATGAAAGTGATGCTTACATGAAATTGATCGAAAGAGTTTCTGACTTAAGTGAAAAATATTATGCGATCGAAGAAGTAAATTACGAAGCTGAAGTTGAGAAAATATTAGTTGGTTTAGGTTTTGAGCGTGAAGATTTTACACGTCAGACTTCTGAATTTTCAGGAGGATGGAGAATGCGTATTGAACTGGCTAAGATCTTATTGCAAAAACCGGACTTAATTTTACTGGATGAGCCAACCAACCACATGGATATAGAAAGTATTCAATGGTTAGAAGAGTTCCTGATCAATTCAGCAAAAGCAGTTGTGGTAATTTCGCACGATAGAGCATTTGTAGATAATATTACCAATCGTACTATCGAAGTTACAATGGGAAGAATTTATGATTATAAAGCAAAGTATTCTCATTACCTAGAATTAAGAAAAGATCGTCGTGTGCACCAGCAAAAAGCGTACGATGAGCAACAAAAAATGATTGCTGATAACAGAGCGTTTATAGAGCGTTTCAAAGGGACATTTTCTAAAACAGACGCCGTCCAGTCTCGTGTTAAAATGCTTGAAAAACTAGTTATCGTACAAGTTGATGAAGTAGATAACTCAGCATTAAAATTAAAATTTCCACCGGCAGCCCGCTCAGGGCAATACCCGGTTGTGGTAAAAGAACTTTCTAAATCATACGGAGATCATGTGGTTTTTAAAGATGCCAATATTGTGATCGAAAGAGGTCAGAAAGTAGCTTTTGTAGGTAAGAATGGTGAAGGAAAATCGACTATGATCAAAGCGATCATGAAAGAAATTGGTATCGATGAAGGAAGTGTAGAAATTGGGCACAATTCTCAAATTGGATATTTTGCCCAAAACCAGGCTTCTTTATTAGATGAAAATGCTACGATTTTTGAAACTATCGATGCTATTGCGGTTGGAGATGTTCGTACACAAATAAAAAATATTCTTGGAGCTTTTATGTTTCAGGGTGATGATATTACCAAGAAAGTAAAAGTACTTTCAGGAGGAGAAAAAACACGTTTGGCCATGATCAAATTATTGTTGGAACCTGTTAACTTATTGATTCTTGATGAGCCTTCAAATCATCTGGACATGAAAACCAAAGATATTATTAAAGATGCTTTACGTGACTTCGACGGAACCTTGATCCTGGTTTCTCACGACCGTGATTTCCTTGACGGATTAGCTACTAAAGTTTTTGAGTTTGGAAACAAACGTGTAAAAGAACATTTTGAAGATGTAGCTGGTTTCTTAGCACATAAAAAAATGGATTCTATGCGAGAGATCGAAAAGTAATCTAGTTAAAAATGTAATAATTATAAGGGCGTTAGTTAATTCTGGCGCCCTTTTTTTTATTAAAAAATATAGAAAAATGATTATTAAATAAATGTTAAAAACATGATATAGATCAGAATTGTAATTGTAAAGATTAGATAATTTTAATAGAGTAAAAAGGGCTTATTTGTAGCTTAATTTTTATAAAAAAAATAATCTAAACTTTTATTATGAATTTTTTAAATGAATTTTTCTCAAAAAAGATTGTACTTCTGATCTTTTTATTTCCTCTTTTATCCACAGGGCAAACTATAGATTCTAATGCGCAGAAATATCCGCAATTTAAAGTTCAGGGACTTTTTCAGGGACGTTATTTAAGTGGTTTTTCGCATGGTATTGATGCTACGACAGGTCTTCAGCATGCAGATGGTGATGCAGTCGAAGATACTTTTGATATTAAAAGAATGCGTTTGGGACTTACTACCAAATTGGGAGAAGGTTTTGATATTGTGGTGCTGGCCAATTTTGCAGATTTTAAATCAGATCCTAAAGGAAAGGTTTTAGAAAATGCTTTTGCAAGATATACTTTTAATAAAAATATAGGAGTGATGGTAGGGCAGTTTAGGCCTGCTTTTGGAATCGAGGAACTAAATCCTGCTGATGTCCTAAGATCATTTGATTACTCTAATCAATATACTGAATTTGGAAATAATGGCTGGGCAAGTTTTCAGATTGGAGCTGCTGTATTTGGAAGCTTTAATTTGGGTAAGCTCCCGGTTACGTATGCTTTTTCTGCTGTAAATGGTAACGGAAAAGATCAGGTATCTGATAAAGACGACGGCAAACAATATTCTTCACGCCTGGCTTTTGAATTAGACAAAAAACACAATGTTAATTTTGGTATTAATGGAGGTATTGGTGAAGTTTTTAAAACCAAAGTTTTTGCAGTTGCATTAGATCTTACTGCTGATTTTAAATTGTCAGATAAATTAATATTACAAACCCAGCTTGAAGCAAAACAGGGAATCAATCACCATTTATACTATTCTTTGGCAGCAGATGCCAGAACAGCAAATATCAATGATTACGAAATGCGGGGCGCTTACTTTTTGCCCAATTTGAGATATGAAATCAAATATCAAAAATTAACTGCCATAGAATTTTCATGTCGTTATGAATATTTTGACAGAAGTTTTAAAATCAATTCAAACGCCAGACAAACCTATACGCCAATGGCAGGTCTGGAATTTGGAAAAGGTTACACCGGCCGTATCGAAATGGGAATGCAGTTCGATAATTACAAACACAACATCGCAAATTCTACCGCATACGATAACAACTTGTTTATCATACAATTTCAGGGAAGATTTTTCTAAACAATAAAATATAAAAAAATGAAAATAAGTAAAAAAATATTTTTCTGTCTTTTTCTTATCATGACAGGAATGAGTTTATGTCTGGCAAAAAGTGAAAATAAAACAGAGCCTGTTACGACAGAGCAAAGTGTCACTCCCGTTTCGACTCCTTCAGAATTAAAATCAAATGATTCAAAAGAAATAGCAAGTGCGCCAAAAGTACAAAGTGATGCTGTTAAAAAAACATCTGCAGATACCCAAAAAGCAATACCGGCAAACGCTCCGTTCTTATTTTGGAGCCAATTGGTTCTGCTTCTCGTAATTATTTATTTCGGAATAAAATATGGAGGTATTGCCTTGGGGATGCTAGGTGGTTTGGGCGTTACTTTATTAGTATTTTTATACGGAGTTGAACCAGGAAAACCTCCAATCGAAGTGATGCTTATTATTTTGGCTGTGGTTACAACATCTTCATCATTAGAAGCTACGGGAGCACTGAATTTAATTGTGAGTTATGCTGAAAAATTGCTTCGCAGGAATCCAAATAAAATTGTGTTTTTAGCGCCATTAACCAGTTTTATCCTTACTATGCTGGTTGGAACAGGACATGCAGTTTATCCGTTGTTGCCTGTTATCTATGATGTTTCGATTAAGAATAAAATTCGTCCGGAACGCCCAATGGCCATGGCGGCAGTTTGTAGTCAGCTGGGGATAACAGCAAGTCCTATTTCTGCAGCGGCAGCAGCATTGGTCGGAATTTTTGCAGCAGCCAATTTGCATGTAAGTCTTATCGATATTCTTAAAATTACAATTCCGTCTTGTCTTGCCGGTTTACTTCTGGCAGCACTTTGGAGTTTGAAAAGGGGAAAAGATTTAGAAAATGATCCTGATTTTCAGGAAAAAATAAAAGATGAAGAACAACGAAAATACATCTTTGGAGATCTGGAACAGCAAACTAACAAATTTGGAAAAAAATCCAAAACAGCTTTAGCGCTTTTCTTACTTGGAATTTTAGGAATTGTAATTATTGCTGTTTTTCCCGAAGTTATACTTCCGCTTGACAAAGAAGGGAATCCTTTAAAAATGAGTATAGTATTGCAATTTGTAATGTTAGCAGTGGGGGCAATCATACTTTTTGCGACAAAAATATCGGCGAAAAGTATTTCTGATACAAAAGTATTTAATGCAGGTATGGTCGCGGCTATTATGATCTTTGGTATCGCCTGGATGAGTGATACCGTAATAGAAAATAATAAACCGTATATTTTATCCCTTATTAGCGAAACTGTAACGGCACATCCATGGACTTTTGCTCTGGCCATGTTTTGTGCTTCTGCTTTCCTGAAAAGTCAGGCCGCGACATTGTTGGTTATTATGCCTCTGGGTATTTCTTTAGGAATCCCGACACCGGTATTGATTGCCTGTATTCCTGCATCATATGCTTATTTCTTTTTCTGTTTTTATCCAAGTGATCTGGCAGCTATTAATTTTGACAGATCAGGAACAACAAAAGCAGGCTCGTGGATTTTAAACCATAGTTTTATGATTCCGGGTATGATTGCAGTCTGGACTGCAGTTATTGTAGGCTTTGGATTAGTGGAGTTATTATGATTTAGTTTGTTGCAAGTTTGTTAATGCTAAAAAAGCACAAGAGAAATCTTGTGCTTTTTTATTTTTTCTATGAGGTGGTTAAGCCTCTTTTAAAGTGCTTTTCTTTTTAAGATATAAGGCAATATAGGCAGCAATAAAACAAACTATGCCTATAAAAATCATGTTCCAAATAGGTTTTGTGGTTTGAGAAAAAGTTCCGTTTTCGATAATCAATATTCGAAAAGCTTTCAGAAAATGAGTTAACGGAATTACATTTGCAATTGCCTGAACAGCTTGTGGCATTTGACTTAAAGGCCAGGTGAATCCGCTAAGGATAAAGCTTGGAGTAGCAATTACCATTAAAATCTCGGTAGCTTTTAATTGACTAGGGACCAAAATACTGACCAGAATGCCAATGAAGGAAACAGAAAGCACAAATATGCCGGCAATAAAGGTTAACGGAAGTAAATTTTCATAAAAAGGCAATCTGAACCATAAGGTAAAAAGCCAATAAATGATCCAGATACCAAAACTCATGATCAAATAGGGAATGATTTTTACAGCCAATAAATTTAAAATTGAAGGACATCTTTTTGCTAAATCTTTAAAAGTTCCGTTCTCAAATTCTGAAGCAAACGAAAGGGCTAGTCCTAATAAAAGAACTTGTTGCAGAACTGTCGCCAAAACACCAGGCCAAAGAAAATACATATAATTGGTACTTCGGTTATACTTTTTTATAAAAGTAGTTTTAAAAGGTTCATACTGCGATGCCAGTAAATTCTCAGGAACACCTTGCTTTCGCAATGTCTCGATTTGCACACCTGCTTTTAATGTTCCAAGACAAACCTGTATGGCGGTTGAAGCGTAATTGGCTGTTAGAACATTTGATGTATTTACGATAGTGGTAATCTCCGGGTACTTTTTTGTAAGCGTCATTTTTTCAAAATCCTTTGGAATAATGACAACGCAAGTCGCTTCTTTTTCGATTGCAATCTGCGAAAGGTTATTCTGATCGTATCGAATTGAAGCAATATGAAGCACTTCATTGTCTTCAAACATCTGAATGGCTTTTGAACTTAATTCAGACCGATCCTGATCGATAACAATGATAGGCAAATCAGTTACTTTGCCCTTACCATAAACATAGCCCAGTAAAACTCCATAAAGAATTGGAGCTCCAATAAAAAGCAATCTCAGGACTTTATTGCTCCAGAATAATCGGAACTCCCGTTTAAGCAATGAAAAGAAATTTCGCATAGTCTAAAGAGATAAAGTAACAGTGGTTTTTGTAATAAGATCTTTTGTTTCGTCTATCTTCGAAGGTGTGATTTTTATTTCGAATAAACTTTCCTGCATTTCATAATCGGGATAAGCCGTAGCAATATTGCCATAAGCCCCAAGCTGTTTTATGGTAGAAATTGTTCCTTTTATATCTTCTTTTTTATACGGAACATGAACAGTAATTTCCTGTCCTTTTTTAAATTGACCTAATTGATTTTCTGGTATCGTAAATCTAAAATAAGTGCTATTGGCAATATATCCATTAAATAAAGTATAACCGGGTAAAGCCAGTTCACCAAGATTTAAGGTAATGGTTTCGATACTCATATTTTGCGGTGCAATTATATAGCGTTCCTTATCAGCAGTTTCTACTTCCTGCAATGCACCAAGAGCTCTGTCTTGTTGTCCTAGGGCCATTGTTTGCTGTTCGATACGTGCCCCTTTTTTGGCATCATCCAATTCGGCAACAACAGCATTGTATTGTGCTTGGGCTCCCTGGTATTTAGCAAAAGTTTCATCGTACGTTTGCTGCGATATCAGGGAATCTTTGAGCATATTGGTCAGTCGCTTAATCGATTTTTGAGCAAATTCATATTGCTCTTTTAACCCCATTTTTTTGGCTTCAAGCTGTTTGATCTGGTTTTCGGTGGCCCCTTTTACAGCCATTTTGTATTGTGCTTTAGCAGATATTACGGCTCCTTCGGCCTGGCTTTTTTTGGCATCTACTTCCGGAATATCAAGAATAGCAAGTGTATCTCCTTTTTGAACAATATCGCCTTCTTTGACAAATATTTTTAAAATTTTGCCCGGAATTTTACTGACAACGGCAATTTGTTCTTTTTCTATTTTTCCCTGAATTATATTTTCTTTTTTCGCTTTTTGACAGCTTGTAAAAATGAAAATTAAACTGATTATAGTAATTGCTTTTTTCATAAAACAGAACTTTTATTTAGATAATTTTTTTGATAAATCGCCGGTAGCAATTATGGTTTCGATTGCTGATAACCGTTGTTCGATTAAAGTGGTAGTTTTATTTACTGATGCTTTATAAGAATCATTTTCGGCTTCAAGACGCTCAGATATATTAATGAGACCTTCTTTGTATTGTTTTATCGCCAGATTTAAATTATTGGCCGCCACTTTTTCCTGTTGTTGTGTGATGTCGATTTTTTGGGTCAAAACCGTATAATCAACAAGGTTTTTTTCAAGAAGAAGCTCTAATTTTTCTTTTGTATCATCAATCTGGTTCTGCATTTGTTCGATGTTTATTTTGGCCTCATGTACTTTATGTTTTCTCTCAAAACCTGAAAATACTTCCCATTTCATTGCCGCTCCCACAACCCAGTTATTGCTTATGGTGACTTCATTTAAGCCCAGATATAATGCCTGATTTATTCCGGTGATGACTGGTGTTGTAGCATTTGCATCGAATAAACTAGAATAAGAAACACCTCCAAAAGCACCTAAGGTGGGCAAGTATGTGCCTTTTTCTTTTTTTAATAAATATTCATAAGCGGTTTTAAACGATTCCAGCGCTTTTATTTCTTGTTTGTTTTGGGTATTTAATTTTTCATCTGTAATCAAATAAGGGGTGAGATTGTACTGAACATTTTCTATTTCAGTTATAGAATATCCGGTTAGGTACTGAATTTTTTTGTACAATAACTTTCGTTTTCCGTCTAATTCGATTTTTTTAGAAGTCAGTTCTAATGATGCCAGTTTAATTTTATCCCGGTCATAAGGTACTGCAAGTCCCTGTTCTATGGCTTTTGTTACACGTTTTGTTTCGGTTTCCAGTCGGTTTTCGCTTTCTTTTATTAGTTTGTCTATTTCCTTTAATAATTCTAATTGGTCAAAAGTATTGATGACATCTTTTATAATTTGATCTTTTTCGGATTCTTTTAAAAATTCAGTTCCTTTGGTTTTTTCGTGAATGGCTTTTGCTCCGTTCGGGATTTGCAGACCACTAAAGAGAACTGTTTTGGCCATTACACTTCCGTTAAATATATTTCCGTAATTTTTAAAAGCTGTTTTCCCGTCAAACAAAGGATAGTTTACAATGGGTATGGTAGCCGTAGGAAGATCGACGGTCAGTTTATTATCAAAATAAGTATAAAGAGCGCTGGCCTCAACATTTGGTATGTATTTATTCCAGACTCCTTTCTCCTGAAGATTTAATTTCTCGATGTCCAGATCTTTGTTTTTTAATGAAACGCTTTTTTCTATGGCTTTACCAATAGCATCTTCCAGAGTTGGCGAAACCTCTATCTGAGCATATCCATAAGTAAAGGAAAGGAAGAAAAGGAAAATAGGTAAATGTTTTCTCATCGTAATTTTTGTTTCTATTATTGATAAATCTCAAACAAATTTTGTAAGATATTACAAATGGAGGGTTTGCATGCAAAATACTGTTATCTACAAAGTTAAGAATATTAGTCTTACAATAAGTTTTTAAAAAAAAGTAAAATCAATTCGTGAAAATAAATTTTTTTAGTAACTTTCTTTCTGAAAAATAGAAAGTTATGTAATAATGTTGAACTTTCTCTCTTTTTTTATACCTTAGTGTGCGTATTTGTAAATTAACAGATTATTAACATGAATAAAAATATCCTGTTTTTAGTAATTATCTTGACTGGTTTATTTGGTCTGCCTGTATTTTCCCAAACAGATAATGAACCTGTTGCTTTAGGTTTGCCGGGCGATAATCTTAATTTATATGCAGTTTTGGATGTTTTTCAAAAATCTAAAACTTTAGAAGATTTTGAAAAAGCATTAAATGACCCCGACAATAAAGTTAATAATCTTGATTTAAATAATGACGGAGAAATCGATTATATTGAGGTAGAAAGTAGTAAAGATGGCAATACGCACGTAATTGTACTTCAGGTTGCGGTAAATAATAACGAGACACAAGATGTTGCCGTTATTGAAGTTGATAAAGACAAAAAAAATAACATTCATGTTCAGGCCATAGGTGATGAAGATTTGTATGGTAAAAATTATATTGTAGAACCTTCGGATAATGTTGCAGGCACCCCAAATCCCGGTTATAAAAGTGATGCCACTGTAATTGTAAATAATAATACAACCAATAATTATAATACAACAACCACTAATCCTAGTTATGTAAGTACTAGTGTGAGTGCGTGGCCAGTGGTGTTATTTTTATTTTCTCCTATTTATGTAGCTTACAGATCTCCGTGGCATTGGGGATATTATCCTCCGTACTGGCGTCCCTGGCGTCCGGTATATTACCACGATTATTGGGGGTACCATGGGCATTATTACAGAAGTCCATATTATCGAAGAACTGTCGTAGTAAGAAATCCAAGATATTATAATAGTTATGTTTCAAGAAGAAATACGTCAGTAATTGTTAGAGATAACAGAACTAATGGACGTTATAATACTACCTATAATGGCAGGGATTATAAAAGACCGGCGCCTGTTACCTCTACGAGACCAACCCGGCCAGGAAATACAACGAGACCAGGAACACGGCCTGCGAATCCGTCAACAAGACCGGGAAATACAACACGGCCTGTAACGCGTCCTGCCAATCCATCGACAAGACCCGGAAATACAACCAGACCAGTGACACGTCCTGTAACTCCGGCTAATCCTTCAACCCGACCTGCTGTAAGGCCCACACAGCCTACAACAAGACCAACTACACGCCCGGTTACTCCAACTAATCCCTCTACACGCCCGGCCGTTAGACCAACACAACCCGTAACGCGTCCTGCAGCAAGACCAGCAGCGACCAGACCGGCGAATGGAGGTTCGAATAGAAGATAGTAAGTAAGGTTTTAATAATTGCTAATATTAGCTTAATTTCTAGGTTGTTGCGCTTATGAGTAAAAGTTTACACGTACTAATAGTTTTTGTTTTTTTTATAATACCACCTTTCATGAATGCTCAAACGGTCACCAGTCCGGCGCCGACAGATTCAGAGAACGGGGTTAAATATCCTCAGTTTCAGTTTAAAGGTCTTTTGCAGGCAAGGTATTTAGAAAGCTTTGGAGAAAATGTAGATGTTTTGGGAGTTCATCATTCTACTGGCGAGGTTACTCAAAGTTCGTTTGATATTAAAAGAATGCGTGTTGGTCTTAATACAAAATTAAGTGAAGCTACAGAAGTTGTAATATTGGTGAATCTGGCTGATTTTAAATCGGATCCCAAAGGCAAGGTACTTGAAAATGCGTATGCAAAATATACTTTTAATAAATATATCGCTTTAACCGGAGGACAATTTCGTCCGGCATTTGGTATTGAAGAATTAGTTCCGGTAGATATCATAAAATCTTTTGATTTCTCGAATCAGTATTATGAATTTGGAAAAAATGGCTGGACGAGTTTTCAGATTGGAGCGTCTGCAACCGGAGCTGTTGATGTTGGCAAAATTCCGATAAGTTATGCCGTTTCTGTTTTAAACGGTAACGGAAGAAACCAGGAAATGGATAATGATAATGGAAAACAATATGCTACCAGATGGGTTTTTGGATTGTCAAAAGTTCATAAAATAAACTTGGGTTTAAATGGAGGGATTGGAAAAAGGTCTGATCAAAAAGTTTTTGCCGTAGGTGCTGATATTACAAGTGATTTTAAACTTACGGATAAATTTACTTTTGATTTGCAAATTGAATATAAACAAGGAACGAATCAAAATTTATATTTTACTTTGCCGCCAGAAGGCAGAACTGCTAATATTGATGATTATCAAATGCGCGGGATTTATTTTTTACCCAATTTGAGATATCTCGTCGATTATAAAAAACTGACTTCACTGGAGTTATCCTGCCGATTTGAATCCTTTGATAATAATTTTAAGACAAGTCCAAATTTAAGAAGGACTTATACACCAATGATAAGCCTTGAATTTGGTAAGGCGTATACAGGCAGGATTGAAATGGGATTTGAAATCGATAAGTTCGATAAAAATATTCCTAATACAGCTTATTACGATGACAACTTGTTTATAATTCAGTTTCAGTGCAGACTTTAGTTTAATTTAATTTTCATCCCTTATGAAAGAAGTAAAAATTCCTCAAGCCGTAATCACACTTGTCGTTGGAATTGCAATTTGGCTAATTCCCGCTCCAAATGGTGTAAAAATTGAAGCCTGGCACTTATTTGCCATTTTTGTCTCTACTATTTTAGGGATCATTTTAAAAGCTGCCCCAATGGGAACCATGTGTATGATTGCTATTGCACTAACAGCTTTTTCGCAGGTTTTGGCTCCGGGTGAAGCCGGTAAATCTATTACTTTGGCACTGAGAGGTTTTGGAGATAAAGTAATTTGGCTTATTGGAATTTCATTTTTTATTGCGAGAGGATTTATTAAAACTGGTTTAGGAAACAGAATAGCCTTTTTGTTTATTAGAATATTCGGGAAAAGTTCGCTTGGTTTGGCCTATGGTTTAGGATTAGCTGATTTGGTTTTGGCTCCCGCTGTACCAAGTAATACAGCAAGGGGAGGAGGGATCATTTATCCTATCATGAAATCGATGGCAATGAGTTTTGGCTCAGACCCTGAAAAGCCCGAAACGCATAGAAAATTAGGTTCATACCTGACTTTGAGTAGTTATAATGTCAATTTAATAGCTTCTTCAATGTTTTTAACAGGAACGGCAAGTAATCCTATGTGTCAAAAATTTGCCCTTGATTTAGGAATCAAAATTTCATGGATTTCTTGGGCCACTGCTGCTATTGTTCCGGGATTGGTTTCGTTTTTTGTGATTCCTTTTGTGTTGTATAAAATCTATCCGCCAGACTTAAAGAAAACGGGAGATGCTCCGCAAATTGCAGCTCAAAAACTGAAAGAAATGGGGGCAATTACCCGTAATGAGTGGTTGATGTTATTGACTTTCTTTATTTTGTTATTCCTTTGGATGACAGGAGATCTGTTTTCTATTGATGCTACCACAACGGCATTTATTGGTTTGGTTGTTTTATTGCTTACCTCGGTTTTAACCTGGGAAGATGTAAAAGCCGAAAAAGGTGCCTGGGATACCATCGTTTGGTTTTCGGTTTTGGTTATGATGGCCAGTTCGCTCAACGAATTAGGATTTATAGGCTGGTTTAGTAATTTAGTAAAGGCAGAAATTGGCGGTTTAAGCTGGCAAATGGCTTTTCCTATTATTATACTGGTATACTTTTTTAGTCATTATTTATTTGCAAGTGCGACCGCACACGTCGCAGCGATGTATGCGGCTTTACTTGGTGTAGGTGTTTCGCTTGGAATTCCGGGTTTATTACTGGCTTTTATGCTTGGTTTTATCGGATCTCTTTACGGAACATTAACGCATTATGGTCACGGTCCGGCACCTGTTTTCTTTGGGAGCGGCTACGTAGATTTAAAAAGCTGGTGGGTCAAAGGTTTAGTCACCGGATTAACAATGTTGTTTATTTACATGGTTATCGGTGGCCTGTGGTTAAGACTTATTGGCTATTTTTAAAAATTAAATTCTAATTCCGGGAGGAAGTAATTCTTTGTATTTTGGATTTTTTTTAATAAATAATACAATTCTGGGATGAATAGGCATTAATCTGAATTTCTTTTCGATAATGATTTCCATGATGCTTTTAAGTACTACATCAATTAATGCTTGATTGTCAAAACCTTCAGGTTTGTTGATTTTGGTCAGGAAAATTTTCTTTTCCTGAAACGAATATTCAACAGAAAGTAATCCTTCAGGGACTATGGTTTCAAATTGTCTTGCAAAAGTGTTGTCTTTGATTTCCATAGTTTCAATAGGTTCCATATTAGTCATGTTTTTTGGGGATTGAATTAAAAAATAATAGAAAAAGAACGTTAATAGCATTATGAAAAAGATTTTGGAAGAATCTTTAAAATAATAGTCATAATGAATACAAAGGTAATCATTTGATTTTCAATATAAGATAATTTTTTGATACTGCTACAGATCCCTGTGATAGCGGGGACTTTTGTGGTTTTATTATGTTTGAAAAATAATTATGGTGCGGGATTTGCTGTGTATGTTAGTAAAAAAAGTAATTTTAACTGGTAATAAAACTGTAATCATAATTCTTTTCTAAAAAAATGAGTAAAATTCCTGTATATTTTATGCCCGGTCTGGCAGCTAGCCCGGCCATTTTTGAAAGAATCAAATTAGACGAGTCTATTTTTGAGGTTTGTTTATTAGAATGGGAAATTCCGCAGCCAAAAGAATCTTTGTCTGATTACGCGATTCGGATTTCGAAGAATATCAAACACGAGAATTCGGTTTTAATTGGCGTTTCGTTTGGAGGAATTTTGGTTCAGGAAATTGCAAAACACATCGAAGCCCGAAAAGTAATTATTATTTCGAGTGTCAGAAGTAATGCTGAATTTCCGAGAAGAATGAAAATCGGGAAAACTACAAAAGCTTACAAGCTGATTCCGATGAAGTTGATTTTAAATATTGAGAATTTAGCAAAATATTCTTTTGGAGAAAAAGTGAATAAACGTATTAAATTATACGAGAAATTCCTTGCTGTTCGCGATCTTAAATATTTGCAATGGGCAGTAGAATCGGTTATTTTGTGGGACAGAAACGAAATCGACCCAAAGGTGATTCATATTCACGGAGATCAGGACGATGTTTTTCCTATAAAGTATATCAACAGTTGTATTGTCGTAAAAGGCGGAACGCATATTATGATTCTCAATAAATATAAATGGCTGAATGAAAATTTGCCTTCGATAATATTGGAAGATTAAATTTCAATTCTATACGCAAACAAAGTCATTGCGAGGAGCGAAGCAACCGCACTAACAATAAGCAAGCTTTTGGCGATATACTTCGTGAGATTGCTTCGTTCCCAGAGATGACAAACTTGAGCATAAAGTTTCTTATAAAACCTTAAAGCCCTAGCCCTGATAGAAGCGGTATCCTTTTATGGTGGGGTTCACCATAAAAGATACAAGCGGATAGCAGGAAATAGCTTCGGATTAAAATTTAAATAAATTAAATTCCAAACCCCAATTATTTAGGGTCTCGTAATCTTTTTCAAAGTTTAACACTTTGAAAAAGATTGGTGTACAAAGTAATAAACTGCAAGACAAAAAAAAATCCCAAACTCACATTGGAATTTGGGATTTTATCCCGAGGCTTCGGGATTGTAATTTAAAGAAATTTAGATTTTCTTCATTTGTTCTTTCATCATGGTGATTTGTTCTTTCAGCATTCCTTGTTTGTCTAATTTCTTAGCTTCATTCAATAAATTAGTTGCTTCAAGTTTTCTTCTTCTTGACATGGCTACTCCGGCAAGGTTTAATTTTGCTACGGCCAAATCCATATCCATTGATAGTCCAAGCTCGATTGCTTTTTTGAAATGTTTCTCGGCCTGGTTGATATTCGTTTGCGATAACATGATTCCGTGAAGGTAATTAAAGTATCCTTGTTGTTTTCTTACTAAAGCCGCTTCAGGGTTTTTGATGTATGCAAGCCATTTTTTAGCGCCTTCGAAGTCTTGTTTTCTTAATTTAAGGAAGGCTAAAAGGATAAATTCATTTTTAAAGTAAAGAAAAACAGGAATAGCCGTCAATAATATAAGGAAGATTCCGTTCCCGATATTACTTTCGGTAAATTGCCAGATGCCAGCAACTACAAGAAGTCCGGCTAAAATAAGTTTAATATTTTTATGAAACATAATAGATGTATATTTGTGATTGCAAATATAGTAAAATGAATTAAAAATATTTTTATTAAAGTACTTGCCAGAAAAAAAAGTCTTTGTATATTTGCACTCGGTTTTAGAATAAGGTTATTGTAAAACAGAAAAAGAGATATTAGATACCATTTTAAAGATACAAAGCAATGAGCAAAAGAACGTTTCAACCATCGAAAAGAAAAAGAAGAAATAAGCACGGATTTATGGACAGAATGGCTTCTGCGAATGGAAGAAAAGTTCTAGCGCGTAGAAGAGCAAAAGGAAGACATAAATTAACTGTTTCT
>Ga0116227_10000251_pt1 | contig 97373 bp, 56 predicted proteins | sample S1TSphgellanicum_FD_89693 | JGI IMG/M metagenome (GOLD analysis project Ga0116227, IMG submission 89693) | Host-associated microbial communities from peat moss isolated from Minnesota, USA - S1T2_Fb - Sphagnum magellanicum MG | ecosystem: Host-associated > Plants > Peat moss > Unclassified... | reverse complement strand
TTTCCCATTGTTTTTCTTGTTTCCCCCCCCCTCCCCCCCCCCCCCCCCCCCCCCCCCCCCCCCTCCCCCCCTTCCACCTACCCCCTTCCTCTTTCTTCTTCTTTTTTCTTTTTTTTTTTTTTTTTCCCCCTCCCCCCCCCCCCCCCCCCCCCCGTTTTTTTTGGACTTTTTGAACATTTTGGTTTTATATTTCTAGTTTTCATTATCTACAATGTTTTTGAAAAATATTTCTCTCTTGTTTATTTTTTCTTGTTATTTTAAATGGTTTTTAATAAATTTTTGGGGTTTAAATTTTTTTGTTAATCTAGTTTCTTTTCCTTCCTTTTTTTTTTTCAATTTTTGTTGTTTCTCTTGTTTTTGGTGTTTTTAAAATTTTTATTTTCTGTTTTTTTTTGGTTTTTTTTGTTTTTCTTATTTATCTTTTTTTATTGTTGGTTTTTTTATTGTTTTATTGTTTTTGGTTTGTTCAATATTGTTTTTGGGTTTGTAATTTTAATTATTCTTTTTGTTTCCATTTTCCGTGTGTGTGGGAAAAGGTAAACCCATCCTTTGTGTGTTGGGCAGTTGTTTGAACAAAGACCCATGCCAAATGTGAGTGAGATCACTTGTGAAATGAAAGATTACAAATAAAACCAACACTAATGCCCACATTGGTAAGAATCGTTTCTTCCAAGTTGTTCATTCTATTAAACATTCCAACATAGGGTGTGGGGTCTATCCTCCCCATGTAATGACCAAATTAAAGAAGAATGAGAATCTTGTTGGTTTAATTTGAGCTAGCAAGGTCTCTTATGCAATGGGCCTTAAAGATGTTTGGGATAACCAAAATTGGACAAGATCTTCATTTATAAAGGAGTGTGAAAAAAGAGGTCATTTGACTTGTGAATTATCGTGAATTAGAAATGATTCATGACCGATAAGTTCCATCACATTCAATTTTCACTTCAAATTTGCATTGTGTTTCAAACATGTGTTTTCCAAATTATACTCATTTGTTTGTGTGTATGTCCATTTTAGGATTTGACGTACCACCAAAGAGGCCTTGATAGTTGATTCAATGAAAATAATTTTGGCAAACTAGCAATTATACACTTGACAAAATGTTCAATTTGCACAAAATGTAATGGCACACTATAAGAATGCAAATGGATTATCATTGAAATCTATTAATGAGAGTTTTAGTGAGAGTGACGGTGAGAGCAATTAGCTCGACATTCCATTTTTGGACTACTACACATTTTGTACCACACGTATGGCATCCATGAATTTTCTATGCCACATTTTTGTAGACTAATTTAACCTCCATGGATATAGCCCATTGGCATTGGAAATGAATGTATGTAAACATATTTAGTTGTAAAAAGTTTGAACTTTATTTGTACATAAACAATGTTACTAAAATTCATATATAAGTATGTGCATCTTGCATTGAACAAAAAATTGATTAGATGTATTGCTAGTACATGAAGTTTTGCAATTATAGCCCAAAATATTTGTGGAAGTTCCATTAAAGCCTAAAGGCATGATTTTTTTGCAATACCCTCATTGTAAAAACAATTTCCTATTTCATAGTTAGAACTTTGAGATAGTTTATATATGCATGATGAGGGTATTGCATTTACACTTTTTCTATGCAATACCTTTGGGATAGGACAAAACATATTTTTTATCAACCCTATCTTTAAACATAATACAACCATAATGATATTGCATAAACTTTGATTGTTTTTTGGTCCATGCAATACCCTAACCTTTAAACTTAACCTTAGTACACCCATGACGGTATTGCCCAATAGGAATAGGGTAAATCAAATAAGGGTATTACAATTGAACTAAATTTGTTTACTTTAGTATTATGTGAGGCCATGGGAAATATTGGTTAACACCCATATCAAGGTATTGCATATAGAATCAACATAAGTTATTTCCAATATGTTTTTAAGGTATTGCATTGTTGAAATAGATAAAATGACATAATTTTAATTAGCCTAAGGGTATTGCAAAACACGAAAATGATTTAGAGAATAGGCATTACCCTAATAAGGGTAATGTAGATGTGAATATGGTTGGATATGATATTTGTATTTTGTCTTTGGGGTATTGCATCACTTTGATGAAGGTAATGCATGTGTGAACTAAGTTGGATATGATATGGTCAATGTGTCCACATGGTATTGCATCGTTCACTTAGATGATATGAAATATAACCTAAGCATGAGGGTATTGCATAAGACCAAAATAATTTAGTAATTGCATTTTTGAATCAAATGTGGTGAAATATATTATCTTGGGCATGAGTATTGCATTTCAATAAAATCATCCAATGGGTCTGCATTACCCATATGAAGGCAATGTGATGATTAATTAATTTATATATGTTTTTTGCAAGTTGTGCTAAGGGTATGGGAAAAATTTGAAATCTAATAATTGTGAAGAAGTTCAATGAGGGTATTGCAAGAACGGTTACATTAGTGGATTGATATAGCTTGAATAAAGATATCAAGTTCATTTGCAATACCTTCATATGGGATTTAATTGTTGAGTTTTATAAGGCTACAAAAAATAAATCTAGTTTAGTTGCAATATTTTCAGTTGGGTCACTATAACATTATTCTCGACAATCATAAAGCTACAAGGTTTAGTAGGGTGGTAGGAGGAAGGAGAACAAAACAACCTACCTAGTATATTGCAATACCTTCATCGACCTACATCGTCATTGCCTTGGTGGAGATTTAGTGCGTAAGTACATAGGTAGGTTATTGGGAAAGTAGGCAAATGGATGGGTAAGTAAATATATGGGTGGGTAAGTGGGCAAGTAGGTGGGGGAGGGAGGAAGACATGATGTGTAGGCAAGTAGTTTTAATCTAGGTAGGTAGGTGAGACTTGGGCAAGTGTGGGGGGTGAGGAAAAGAAAGTTCCAAAAAAAATACCAACTTGGGTTGAGGTAAGGAAAAAAAAGGTCAATTTGAGTTCACCACCTTGGTTAGCCCAAGGAGAAGGAGGGACAAAAAAGGTGCACCCATCAATGCACCATCCATGTCCACATTGGTGCAATGCTGGGTGTTAGTTCATTTTTGCCTGATGTAATTAAATTACAAATAAAAAATGTCTAATGCAACTAGATTACAACTAGGTAGATAAGTTACAACGGACATGATTTTCTCATAGTGTTACACCAACTAGGCCTATTAGGTAAGTAGCCTCACCTATTAGGTAGGCAATTTAAGTTTAGACCTACATAATAGGTTAGGCTACCTACCTAATATGCCTAGGTTAAGTTTATTAATAGCTTGGTAGGTACCTACATAGCATAGTAAATAACATAGGCATAAATAACTTACTAGGTAGGTGTAAACATAGACCTAGTAGGCATTTATAAGACCTAGTAGACTATAACCTACATGTTATTTAGGTACATTTATTTATTAATAAGTACCTCCTACCTACTTATGCTACTTATAACCTACCTATTTATGTAAGTAGTGTAAAAAAATTCAAATTCATTTAGTATAACATGTATGTTGAAAAAATTATTATGTTGGTCGAAAAACATGTTCATTACAAATATGTTGTCCAAGAAAATCACCTTTTGGGGTGGTGCTACAATGTTTAATGATTTGACTCTTCAATTTGGAGGTGAGGAATTCAAGTCCCCACACTTGCAACCTAGGCTACCTTGGTTACTTAGGTGACCTAATTAGGTAGCCTAGGTTGCAAAAGCTACTAGACCACCTAGCCTAAGGCCTAACCTAGGGGGCTTCGCATAACCTAGAGGGCTTGGCCTAGCCTAAGTGGCATTGTCTAGCCTAGGTGGCTAAGTTAGGTGGCCTAGCTTAGGCCTAAGACATAAGGTTGGTAGCTAAAAAAATATATATATATTTTTTCCATTAATTATTAGGTTTATTAATTAGGTAAGTAGGTATTAGGTAAGTAGGTAGGGTAATTAATTAATTAATATTTTCATATTAATTTTAAATAATATATGTTTTTGGTTGTTGTCAAAATTATATTATTGTCATGGTGGTTTAGTAAAAAAAATCCAATCAATAAAACCAACCAAAAGACCTAATCAAAATGGTTGGGTCCAAATCAATTTGTCCAAAATGACACTTTGGTCAAATTAAACATGTGGGCAAAAAAACCATATGGGGGTTTTTTTGGACCAAAATTCTCAATAAAAAAAACTATGATTTTTTGTAGTGATCATAGGTAGATTTGGGTTCAATAAAATAGGTTTAATTGGTACTTAATTTAATTAGATAATTAGGTTAGGTAGGTAATTAACCTAGTAGATTAGGCTATGAAAGTAACTATATGAAATATTAAGTGTTAAATAAATATTTTATGTAGGCTAGGTAGTAGGTGAGTGTATTCACATTAATGGAAGTCAAAATACGTGTAACCAATGTTTAATTTTTCATGTTTTAATATCAGAAAAATATTAATGTTGCAATTTATTCAAAAAAAATCACGAAAATATTTTAAGTATGTTATGGAAACATTGGTATGATTTGGAATAAATTTAATGAGGATAACATATTCAAAATCACACATCAATCCCTATAAGTAGTGCATTTAAACATTATTGTAAGGAATTTTTTTTTTAAGAGAATTTTTTTAAATATGACATATTTTGGGGGAGGTTATTTAAAAATATATTTATGTAATAATACATAGAAACAAACTTTTGGGTTTCATTGAACTTTTTTCAACTTTCACATGAAATATTTTTAAATATTTCAAGAATATTTGAAAATTATTAGTCACCCAGGGAGGTGACCTAAGTTCTTATTAACATGTTTAGACCTAGGTAGAGAAAATTATGTAGCTATAGGTGTAGGTAGAAAAGTTATTTAATAGGTAAGTACTTAGGTTAGGTGAGTAGATAGGTTATGTAACCTAGGTAGGTAATTGAAGTTTAAGTAAAGGTCTAATGACCACATCTCTTGATGAGGACTTAATTGCAAAGATATTTTCTTTTTGACTTGATTTATAATGAGGCCATTCTAATCATCTTTCTATTTAGAAAGGCACAACAAGAGAAAGAGTTAATAATATGATCATTCAACCATGATGGACCTCCAAGTTGGCAATTACATAAACAAAGGTACAAGGTTTGTGGAAAGAATTTTAATGATATTGAGTTCTTCCAATTTTATTAAACTTTTACAATTGGGAGTGGATGACAAGTACATTTAAAGAGAAATAGCCCAACAACTGGGGTTTTTTAAAGGTATTAATTATTTTTATCCAAAAGAACACTCATAAAGGATAGTTAGAGCTTTGGAAAAAAAGTTGTAAAACTTGCCATTAATGCAATTGTGACACAATGTTTGTTGATCAGTGTTGGAATCACCATCCTTGTAGTTGGCCTTACATTTTAAAGCAAATTCCATTTGTGTTTTGTAATTCAATTTTGACAAACGATAATATCAAATGCATGTCAGTGGTTGCTTTCATATTGGGGTTGCTAATTATATATTAAAATACCAAATTGGTTAGTATTTTAATGCACATCTAATAATTTTTTTCATGATGGGTTCAATATACAACCAAAAATTCCAACAAGCATGCCTTCAAAACCTTTCTTTTTGTAATTGGTGTTTATTTTTCAACTCCAATTACAACAATTTCAAATCCTTAAAAGCTTCCCCATCCAATGTGATTGAACTCACTAATTACTCGTGCAGTGTTATTAATGAGGTTATTTTTTTAAATTATTAAAAAAAATTCTTACTACCTTTCAAATGACACTTGTATTTCAAGAATCTTTTCAATTTTCTAGCATTTACAATTATTTTAATAAAAAGCTCATTTAGTGGATTTTTGTGAAATCATATGATTGGCACTTGTCATATGGGATTGAAATAGTATAATTATGTCACATTCAATATGTATAATGCCAAAAATTGTGAAGTTTGACAATCATTTAATTAGTTTTTGGAGCACATTTTCACTTTCTATTATATTGATATGAATAACTTTTTTTCACCAATAGACTTCTTAACATTAATTTAATATTAATTCCAAAATGTGATTTTTTTTCATAATCTTATTCTTTGAGTTTTGAACTACCTTATTCTAAGTACAATTTATAAAAAATTGTTTCCGTGTTGGTTTGGTGGAAGTTTAAAAGCATGCAATTGCTTGTTGGAAACACTAATGGATTTTCATGGCGATTCAACGTCTTGTATAACACTACAATTGTTGTTAACACACCATCATTTGATCATCAATTGATTTGTGGATAACATGTATTATGTTGTGTTTTTGTATTGCATTTCGTTCACACATTCTATTTTTGTTTTAGTTCAAAGGCACTTCAATGTGTTCATGTTTACATTCATGGGTTGTGTTACTTTAAAAAAATTATATTTCAATTTCAATGGCATGTTGTGTTATTTCCCGCGTTGTGTTGTTTTATAAGGGTATGTTCAAATGTTTGAAAGAAATATTGAAAAGAGAAAAGATGAAGTTAGAATTGGAATGTAAAATTTTCTTGTTACAACATTCAAAAAGTTTTATGTTGTAATTTGGTTTTAGATATGAAGCTTGAAGATGTGTTGGAAGTTCTTCCAATGTTGATGCCATAAAAGGGAAAAAACAATGTTGGCCACTTAGTGTTGAAAAGTGTAATCACACTTACACAAGCCACAACAAATGTAACACATGTTTAGTTTTTCACATTTAGAAGTGGTAATTTAATTTGGTGTTGAAAGTATAAGATTTTTTTATATAATAAATTTCATAATATATCATTGGATCATTAATGTAAAAAATATTCGATGAATAAAAATTTCTCAAAAACACTCATTAAACATTATAATGCATGTTTTTAAGCATTAAAAGAATTTATAAATAGATTTCCAAACTTTTGAAAATTACATGTAACTTGAAATCTTTTACATAAATCTTCACAAAATAGCATAAATTTTTTTAAAAATATTTTTGAAATTTGAAATTTGAAAATATATATATTGTAAAGAATATTCCCCCAAAAATAATTCATTGAATAGATGAGTGTGGCTCATGTTATCCCATTTGCATTCAAAATTATTTTTGGTTTTTGTGATATATGAACAATGAGAATGGTGATGTTTGCAATAACCCGCCCTCTTTAAACATTATGTGTGCATTCTAATCATTTCATTTGTTTCCATTTTTTCATTTTTCAAATCATTTTTAATGTTATGACTCCAATACATTGTTTTATGTTTTCATATGCCTTCGTTTTTTAGTATTGACCTTTGTTTGCAATTGGTTTGGATTGTTGTTCATAGATTATGTGACGCTGTTTACATAACTCTCTAAGAAGGAGAACATGATGTTGGCCACTCATTTTCTTATTTTGAAATGGTGTTGATGTAGTTGCATATTTGACCATAGATAAAGTTCACAAAGCTTCTAATATTAGCATGAATTGTCCTTAAAGTTTATATTATTCTTTAGGTGTTTAAAAAAAATTCTTTTAAATAGTGGATTATTTATTTATATAGGTTTATTGATTTTGAATTTTGCATGGAAACTCTTGTCAAAATCTTTATTGGTGTTTTAATAACTTGGTAGGTACCATGCCTCAAGGTTCAATTTGTATTTGAAATATTCAATAAATTTTGAGTCTTCAAGATACTTTTGTTGTGGTTAACAATTTGGTGGCCACTAGGTTGTATTTATAATTGAACATTCACTATTGAACAATGTAAATTTCGTGTTCATATTTATGGACTTTTGTAAAATCAATATTAATTAAATATGTGTTTAGTAATGTTACGCTAGATAGATCTAGGCTAATTATGTACATAGATAATTAGTTTAGGTAGGTTAGGCTAAGAAAGCTGTTGGGTAGGTTGCTAGGTTAGGTAAGGTAAATAAGCTAGGCTACTTATGTAAGTTAGAAAAAGAATGATCATAATTAGGAGAGACACAAAATATTGTTTTTTGAAAATGTGTTACAATGTTAAAATGCTTGATCCCCTAACATGGATGTGAGGGGTTCAAATCTTTGACTTTGCAACCTATTTATGTGCTTAGGTTAGGCCTAACTAGGTAGGCGTACATAACACTACTATAAAAACATGTTATTTTGACTAGATTTTTTAGAAAAAAATACTCAAAAAATAGGTGTTAAAAAGACTATCCTATATGGACAAATCAATTTGGACCTATTCTTGTGATTAGGGTGGTTTTTTTTTTGACAAAGTAGGAGACTATTTGAATAATCAATTTGACTAGCAGATAATAGACCGTTTCATTGGTTTCATTTCTATTTAAATATAAATCATTAAAAAATATTATTAAAAATAGTAGTAGATAGTAAATAAAATTAGGTAAGTCATAGAAAAGCAAGTACATAAGTAGCTTAATTTAGTTTAACCTATCACAATATGAAAAATTGAACCTTTCACCTTCATGTAATGATAAATCAAGTCCTTACCAATGGATTACGCCTTTAAAAGGTGACAATTTTTGTCAAGTTTTTTTTATTTCACATGTTTATATCATTATTTATGTAGGTGAGTGAGAAGGTTAGGTAATTAATAAATAGGTTGAAGGTAGGTAGAGGAAGTAAGAGATAAATAAGTAAATAGGTAGATCAAGGTAAGTATATAGGCTTAGGTTACTTACCCATTTAGGTTTACCTATTTAACCTAAGTAGCAACTAAATAAGTAAGTAGTTAGGTAGGTAAAGCTTAGCTAGTTAATTCAAATTGATTAAACATCATAGCAGTCACTTGTTGTATTTATGATTTAAAACTAATCATAAATTTAATCATTTAAATATGGATTATTCCTTATAATGTGAGATCATGGACATTTAAATTTTCTTCTTTCAAGGTTTTACAACCCTTTTGACACCTTTAATCATTTTATTTCCTTTGTAACAAACTTGTCAAGGATAATTTCATCTTGGAAGTTCAATTCATTACATAATGCTTCACAATAAACACATTTATGTTTTATTGAGATTGGCACATTGGTGGTTGCATATTCATTTCTCAAAACCTTTTTCATGTGTGTTTTGAACTTTAGCAAGATGTTTTTTTATCACATTTGGGAAAACATTGTACATTATAATGAAATGGTTAATATATATGTCTACCAATATTGTGTAAAGAACTCCAAATCTACATCAAGAAGGTTAGTCATACAAGCATTGAAAACATGTTGAGCCTATTCTTTCATAATTATGAATTTTAGCAACAAAAAATAAGGTAAAACACATCAAAATACATTGCAATAAAATGTTATTATTTTATTGTCACATATTTCCTACAAAGTTAATATGCATTATGATTCACATGATGTAATTCAAACATACACAAAAAGAACAAATTTGACAAGTTCAAATTTTACAAAAAATGATACAAGGGACATGAGACCTTCACAATGAAAAAACAATGGATGTTAAAGTAGAACTAAAGTAGAGAAAGATAGAAAGGAATTAGGAATGATATGGAAATTGTGTTGATGGATAAAGAAGAAGGGTTTGATAAAAAGCAAAAGCCGAAAGGGAAACAAAAGTTGTTCAATTTGCATAAGTGATTAATGCACTTTCAAGTGACTTTACATGAGACAATGGAAATTCCTTCTCCCTTTTTGTGTTTTTTTTGGGAAGCTTGGAAACAAGGGTTTTGATTGGATGTTCCGAAAAATATTTCCAACTTAAATCCAATTTCAAATGTGAAAATGCCATTTGATTTTTTCACTCTAAAAGTTAAGGGGTTGTTCTTTGCTAGTTGAAATGAAAACAAAAGTACTTAAAAAAAAAATCCTAGCAAACCTACAAGTGAATTATCTAATAAAGAGATGGTTGGACCATGTTTTGCAAGAATTATGATTATTGTTGTTTGGTTCTTAGGTTTTTGAAAAAACTATTGGTTTTGATTCTTAAATTTTTTATATAAACAAAAAAGTGTTGGTTTTAGTTCTTTTAATATTTTTAGAAAATCAAAACTCATTAGTTCCAAGTTTGTGCCAATTTGCTTTTACTATCCATTCTTTATTCTAATGGTTCTTATTTCGATAAGACCCATTCATTCAAGATTTAATTTAGTTCCAAATTTTAGGATGTAAGGATGGTTGGTCAATGAGGTTTATGGATTTGAGATTACAATATATAACATTTAAAGATTGTCAAAATGCATAATAATTTTTTGAGGGTGTAAATTGTTTGTTATTGAACGTTGCTTCTCTTGCATTGCAATAAAAAGGAAAACAAACAAAGTTGTTGCTTCTTCTCATTACTTATAGTGTCTCCTTAAGATTCATATTGGGTTTTATCTATTCTCTTCAAAAAAGAAAAAAACCAATGGAAAGAACGGATGATGAATGAAACTTGCTTGTGCATTAAAAAAAAGTTTAATTGTGCGCATTATCCTCCCATTGGATACCATCATTTCCCATTGTTTTCTCCCAAGATTCACCAAGCAAGCAACTAGGCAATTGGGTTTTTAAAAAATAATTAGGAGGGTGTGGTTCTTCCGTTTTGTCTCCTTGACTTTTTCTCTTCTATTTCTTCATTTGCTTCCTTTTTCCTTCTAGTTTTATCTCAATCAAACAATAAAAACTAGTGTGATAAACCCTTGCCATCACTTGAACATTTATCATTCCTACCTTTGAGTGCTATCACCATTTCTTGGGTGGGCACTTTGATTCCTACATTGACCTAAAGCCATGAAGGATTGAAAGTTGTTGTGGAGATGGTTGTCTAATGTCCTACCACGAAAGGGACTAGCTCTCTCCCTTCATTGTTTCATGCGGGTTGCATGTCTTTTGGCCTTTCTTTGGCTTTCCTTTTTGTCTTCTGTGTGATGGTTCTGGCCATCAATTTTTATTGGATTTTTTGTCTCATCTTAGATGAAATGGCTCAAAGCCCTACTAACTTAGAATCTTAGAGTAGCCTATTTACTATTTACATCAAAAAATTGGAATTGACCAAGTGGACCATAAAAATTATGGAATTGGTTCTTGTGACAGTACTTCACACCTTCAAGAATTGTTGAACCAATTCTTGAGATAATTCTTGAACTCCCAAGAATAGTCAGTTTGAGTTTTAAGAATTCAAACTAAAACCAAAATCGATCATGGAACCATAATTGGGCAATGCTAGTTATGACTTGTGTTGCGCAGTTTTTTGATTTTGTCATTACCTCTGGTTTTGTTTGAGAATTTTCAAAATCAAAGAATCCCAATTCCAGGTTTCAATAAATTTTTAATGAATAAAACAATATCCACTGTAAGGTTTCCCAAAGAATCCAAAGCTCCAACTGGTTTTCTAAAAACACTGGCAAAAAATAGCCACAGTGAACTAGCACCCACCAGCGCACCATCCATTGGATGTTTGTTATTACTCAGTTGTGGATGAACCTCAATTGAGTTAGTATATGGTTTCACCTTGGGAACCAATTTTGTAAGAAATAGGTCTCATATATAGGTACATAGGTAGAAAAATAGATAACTACTAGGTAAGTCATGGTTTAAACATAAGTGAGGGCTGTTTTTACTATCTACCTACTAACAACCTGCTTGTGAGTTGTTAGTAGGTGGGTAGTAAAAAAAAGCAACTGGAACCCAATATAAAACTATTTCCTGATTGCTTACCATCCATCCTTTGTGATGCACTGGTTCACTGTGGCTGCAAAAAAACCTATGCTCCATGGAAGGTTCTCTGATTTTTTTGCAAACCACCCTCAAAATGAGTTGTTTGATTTTTGAGAAACACTAGGCAAGGTCCATATAGGGGACCCTTACCAATGGGTACTTTTCTTTGAGAAAGAGAGAACCACACCACATTCATTATGACCACAGGAACTGTCTAATAACGATGGATCAAGTTCACTTATTTATTCCATCCTGTGGTTTACATGCCAAAAGCATGATCAACAAATAAAGAGTTAGTGGAAGGCATCCCTTGCATATATGACGGGCGTCCAAGTGTCAAACCTTGTTGGTTTCAACTCAGCACATGAGTATATCACCCTCGTGAAGTTTACTGCTGGTGCATGTTGGAAGTTTGTAACGTGCATCCAGGCCATGAGCATTCCAGGATGTAAAGTCCGCTTCATATGCCAAGGAACTTTCCTTAAAATTCTTCACAAACCAACCAATACATAGCATCCAACGTGAAAATGACTTGGCATATAAGAGCCTAATGATGCAACCCTTTAGTAGGGGAGGTTTGCGTAGAAGTGGGTTCTCCTGAGGGAGGCTATGGAATACCAAAAATGGCATTTGTCGTCCGTATCCCTTGCCGCTGGAAAGATTTCACTACTGTGGGAAAGATGCCTTTTCTTGTGTGCGGTCCAAGGTCGATCACAGGGTGCTCGATGGAGAGTGATGGAGAGTGCAGGGTTTCGAACCCCGTGCATCTTGAAGCATCCGGTTGATGAGCGTGGGCTCAAAGCACCCATGCACGATGTGACGTCATACATACAATTTTTAATATGTATATGTAATGAATTATACTTTCACGGTTTGTCCGGTTGTTGTTTTTTTTTCCTCACAGGTGAACGGAGGGGAATTTCGGTGGAGACTGGGCAGCAAAGCTTTGCTCCTCGCACTTCGCCGCAGAACCCGAAGATCAAAGTACAAGTAGTCATCAAACAGTGTTCCCAGCACTGTTCTGACTTCTGAGCCTCCTTTGAGGGAAAGATTTGATTGAAATTAGTTCACTTTTGACAATGAGACATGGGGACGTATAGACAAGGGCACAGCAAGAGTTAACCACTGGGTTTGAATTAGAGGACATCTTAGTATACTACAGATTATAACTGTGTCATTCTTGTTTTCTTGGTTCTGCCCTTTGGGGTAGAGACATTGTAATGCATCCAGAAACGGGCCAAAAGTTTGGTATTCCTCCCTACACTCTAGGGTCATATGGATCCACTACAGAAACATTCTAGGCATCACTGATTGATCTCTTGGGCTTCACCATGCTAACTAACATTAATTCCAATTTAGTATGTTGAATATTTATCATGGTTATGGGTGTTAGTTTAAGGGCAGAGACCTTACACGAAGAGCCTCTTGTTTTCATAGTTGCCAAAACTAGCCCAAGTACAATTTTTCTTTTCTTTTCCAAATGTAATGACGTGTTAGCAGTCTTCATCAGATGCAAAGTTGGGAATCTGCAATTATATTGTTGACAAGGGTTTGCTGTACATATAAAATTGACCAGCTTAGTCATCTGGATTGAATATTATAGGAAGCTGTTGACCAGGACAACAGCTTGAACAATGACTAGAAGCAGCAGAAGAAACACAAAATTGAGAAAGACATTGCTGTCGGAGTGATCACCACGGGACTAGGCTATACGGCCCCCAAATAAACTAGTTTTGTATATTTATGCTTGAGACTGACAAAAATTCACAACTTTTTTATTTTTTCCTTGAGTTTATATGTATATGAATGAATTTAGAGATCGTAGGTAATGACAAGAGCAAGCCTTCTGGGAATTGATCAAATAGCAAAAATAATTCAGGACTTTCTGCAATATTCAAAAGAGGGAGACTAGAAGGATAGTCTCATATTACATATAAATTTGTGAGGAATTTGTCTGTTGCCTTTTGTATGAATATGTGGAAGCTAAGGCCCGAGGACAAGGGCATTATGTGGTTGAGAAAAATCTGTATAGATTTATGAACCCACCTTATAAATAGTGGGAACTTTTCGAAGTGTACGAACCATCTTAAAATGAAATATACTCTCTCTATTGTGAGGCAAATTACACCAGATAAGAAACTTTCCAAAGCGTACAATCCATCTTTAAATTGAAATCTACTTCCCCTATTGTGAGATAAATTACAATAGAGAGACGTGCCTCTGTTTTACACTAGAAGTTTTAAGTACTTTAGGCATTTTTAATTTCAATATTTCAATACTCGTTAATTGGAGATTGGGGGTTTTCCTGATGGAATTTAGGAATATAAGCACCATGAGAAGAAAAAGGCAAAAGAGGCTGAGGGTGGTGGCGGCGGAGGTGTCTATTCCAGTACAATACCTATGTAGAGAGGGCTGAAAGCTCTTATAAAGTGGTGTATAAATGTTGAAAATCAGCTGGTGATGGAATTTCGGTAGCTAGCTGATAGAATGCACAACTTTCCAATTGCATCAGAACTGCTGGGTATTTATGTAATGGTGTGACACATGCTAGCTGTCTGTCCACTATATGAATAAATCTTGTGTATTTTGACTGTAATCTTGAGTTTTGAACTAAGTTGCTGCTATGTTTTTATGTTTTGGACATTTTATGGGGCGTGCCTTCAGGCAAGCACTACCCATTCACCTGGGTCTACAACACCTTCTTGTTAGGAGTAGCTTGCAAGGGACGTCAAATGATCTTATATTCCCCTTATTATAAAGATCTACTCCATTATTTTGCATCTCAGTTAAAAAAAATTTCTTGTGCTTTCTGATGTTTGCATGACAAATTTCATTCTTGCTCTGCTCACCACCCTCCACATTTGCTGAAAACGAAGTGATAAAACTCTGCAAATAGCATAGAGGAATTTCCATTGAAAATTTGCTTACATCAATCCATCCAATACTTCGACGATAGAATCAAGGACAACAGGCTATATGTAAAAAAATCTCAGCAAGCGAAAATTAGTAAGATTTCTTTGAAAGCCGACCATAACCACAGTGCAATTCTTTCAAACCCCTCTCAAATAAGCTAATCTCACATTTTTGTTAAGAAAGCTTAAATCTGGCACACCCAGAAAATTGAAAGATATGCATTCACCATGAACGACTAGCAGTGGATAATACATGAGCCTTACGTTCGATGATTCACATTGCAGCAGGCAATGTGAAAATGCAATGAACTCAAACAAGAAATACAACATTCCGAAAAAAACATTCAGACCAAGGGAAGGAGCAAGAGCAATGGTGTTAGTGTCACTTCATTTCATGAGCACATTCACTGAAGAGATGGTGTTGGTTTCTTCAATAACAAATTTCGAATACTTTGAACTTCGGGTTCTACAGCAAAATGTGAGGAGCAAAGCTCCACTGCCCAGTCTCCACCGAAGTTCCCCTCCATTCCCCTGCCAAAAAAGGAAAAACACGGGCAAATCGTGAAAGTACAATGCAATACATATACATATTAAAAATTATACGTACAAAGTCACATTGTGTGTGGGCACTTTGAGCCCGCGCTCATTAACCGCGTGCTCGAGATGCACAGGGTCCGAAACCCTGCGCTCTGCATCACTCTCCATTGGGGATCCTGTAACCGACCGCGAACCACACGCGAAAAAAAGCATCTTCCCCACGGTAGTGGAATCTTTCCTGCGGCAAGGCGTATGGACGACGAATGGCCTTTTTGGTATTCCATAGGAGGCCCACCTGAGGGTGTGAGGCCAAGGGTGTTCCTAAACCTCAGGAGAACCCATAAGTAGAAGAACTTCCAAACCAGCAGCTGCCTACCCGGGGGGAAAATGGGCCTTAACCTTTTGGGAGGCCCCCCACTGGTGGCTTACTTTGGTCTTTTGGTTGTCGACCTCAGGCATGCTACCGCCTTTGGCCTATGCACCCTCCAACCGTCATATGCACAGGAGACTAAAAAAACCCTCCTACGAACTTTGCTTGCGGGTGTCAGTGCGACGTCCTGCATGGCCTCTTGCGGGCCAAACACCAGCTCTAATAAGTTTAATGAAGTCATGGGCAAAGAGCTTCCCCGCCAATAGGAACATGTAAAAACACATCAGATGTTATCGACATACTGTAGCGTAACTCATACGCTCCTTGTCTACAAAATGTAAAATAAGAAAACTAATCCACGTACAACAGCTGCCCATCATGCAGCCACTCGGCAGTGAACTGCACGCGCCGAGAGGGAAAGCAGACCCCTTCCATTACTCAGTAAAATTCATGAATCATGCAGGGGTGGGTCCCTTGGGAGGTTTCGCTTTGTGGCCGGCGGTTCATCTCATGTACGCCCAAGCGCCTGCCAGCTCAAGCTCACACGTGGCTATAACAACTCCCCTCCAATAGTCTGGGTCCAGCTTGACCGGTCAATTCGAATTTTCTCCCCGAATATTGTGCCCGTTGAGTTACTTAGAGATTCTTAAAATCTGGCGTAACAACCTTGGAGAGAATTCTTAGTGTATTCATAGGGCAGATTACATTTAGTAATCAGGCTTACAAAAAGAGCCCCAAGGCGGAGGGTGTGAGATTGTGATATCCCTAGGGCGCAGGATGTAAGCCAATAGAGATCTTTGGAAGGGAATTTTTAAAAAGTAAAATCATTGATTGCCTCGGTTGTTATGCAGGGTAAGGCCCTGCTATCAGGAAATTACTGTGTGGGCATCAAGGGCCTAATTAAAACCCGCAAGATTGAGGAGAGAAAAGAAAAAGAAGCGAGTTCACGTTAAAGAAACTAAAAACTTCTAGTATTTTTTTGGTGGCGAATTTTCGCCATATTGCGAAAAATGTTTTGGAAAAAATAATTCTATCACAAATTCCCTGTTTTCTGGCCAAAAACCTCGTCGAAAAATCAAAAAAATTATTTAAAAAATTGCCACAAATCATCACAATTGCCTACAATAATGAAAGCGTGCTTTAGGTTTTCTATTTTCATATTTTTCGTATCGCCAAATTTGGCTAAACATTGTTATGGTTGATTGCCACTTGAGCAACATCAAAAAAATTGAAAAAAGCAACATTGCTACACAGGAAGCAAAAGAAGGGAAGGTAAAAGATGGGGAAAGAAAAAGATGTTGGTTTTTTGAGGAGTTTGGAAGCTCTGTCTTGGGAGGCTAGGTATATGAATTTTAAAAATATTCTCTGGGTAAGGGTATTCTATAATACATGTTGGGTTGTAAAATTAAATGTGTTTTAAAAATCAATTTCACCATTCAAATTAAAAGGTAGCCTACGATATGATGAGGTTTTTCTTTTTGGGATTTTGTGGGTTGGCGATCATCCACAAGAGTGACTTAGCCAAATTTGGTACAGGTCAGACAGGACATGAGTACTGGTTTTTTTGGTCAATTTTGTGATGTAGCCAAAGTGGTGATGATCCATAGGAATATTTAGCCAAACTTAAAAGTAATATTTTTTACATCAGTCTTTATTTTGGCTATTTGCTTGAACCATGTATAGAACCTGATATTTTTCCTTAAATTTTGGTTGAATCTTGGCTCTTCAAAGTCTCAAAACACATGTGACTTTTTGCACTTTTAATTTTTAAGATAGATTTCTTTGCTATATAAGGCCAGAAAAAAGGCTTGACAATGGAAAAAATTACGATTCCTGTTATGTTTTGGCAACATGTTGAAACTTATTGTGTAAATATGGCAATTTCAGTTTTTTGTCCTCAACTTTGGGCCATTGCCCCCACTGCGCCCTTTTGTAAGATTCGCACTGCATTATATTTTGTTGCCAAGTGGCAAAATTTTCCCAAAAGAAAAGCTGATTATGATTCTTTCCCAATTACTGTCATTGGGATATTAAGGGTATTTTTGGAGTGGATTGTATTGGAAAGTTAAGGGTATCTCTGAACAGGGACATAATCCTTTTTTCATGTGGATATCATAGGGTAATTTGAAGGTTATATTTTTGCTAACGCTCTAAACATGAGACACTTGAATTGTGCAACATCAATGGTTGTTTTTTGGTCATCTTATTCACTTGGCCAAAATAATTAGTTTCTGTTTATGCTTATGTTCTGGTCTTTCTCACATTAATACATTTGTGATATTTGTGTGACTAATAGAAGGGGAGGAGATTATGCAATGACACCAAATACCCTATGTTAACCATTTCCTGAAGGGTGCACAATGAAGACCAGAAAAATCATCAGAGGTACCCTAATTTATTTATCTACCCTTTTGCAGATTTAACTTGTGAGTAAGAGTAACCATGAAATTTTGGTTCTTCCTTCATATAGTTCATATATGAAGAACCAAATTTCATGGTTCAGTTTTGGTTCTTCTTATGCTTCAGAATCCAGAATCAACAGTTTGATTCTGGGTACCATTTGAAATAGGAAAAGAATAACAAAACAGAATCACAGAATCGCTGGTTCCAGTTATTTAAAAAACCTAAAAGAACTGTGTTTTGTGAATACACAAAGAATTGGTGGTTTAATGGGTGGTTATTTGACCTTTTTCAAATGTCCTGAGACCTGTGGTTATGTATCAAGAAACTGGGGTTTTAAAAAATATGAGTATAATAACCGCTCTGATACCCAAAGGGGTTTGGTGCAAGTTTCTAATACCCGCCCAAAACTGGTCATAACTTATAACCATTTTCTTCCAATAAGGATATAACTAAATTTTAGCTTGGAAGGGTAATTTATTGGGTTCTACTGTCAGACTGTACATGTGAAAAGTTGAGAACCCTTCCAACAGTTGTCGTCTCGACAACCGTCCTCATGACCCTTGTTGAGGTTTCGAGCAATTTCTCACAGCGTTCTCGAGCCTTGAGGAGCACAGTCCGGAGTGACGAGTTTTGTGTGATCGCGGAGGAGCATCTGGCGTTTACTTCTGCACGCATGTTGAGGCCTAGTATCGAGAGCCCACTTTTTCCTCCTCTTACTCTCGCGATTCTGTTCTCAAATTTCTAGTTATAGGAGCAAATCTGCTCATCCTGCAGTAATTCCAGAGTTTTAGCTGAACCTAGCTGTGAAGAAATCTTGGACACGGTTGTAGAGTTTCGTGGTTTAAAGCTTCTATCTTAAGAGGGCGTGAGATTTGACCTTGTTTTCTTGTATACTGTGGCCATAGCAGAGTGCTTGAGAATAATAGGAATAAGAAAGTGGTGCCGGTTTGTGGGAGGGACTAAGTAGAGATGGCTGGAGAAGGACCTGCCATCGGTATCGATCTCGGTACCACGTACAGTTGTGTGGGAGTGTGGCAACATGATCGTGTCGAGATCATAGCGAATGATCAGGGAAATCGAACTACGCCTTCGTATGTTGCGTTTACGGATACCGAGCGTCTCATTGGCGATGCCGCCAAGAATCAAGTGGCCATGAATCCGCAGAACACCGTCTTTGGTAAGCAGAAAACGTAAATCGAATATATGTTATGTGTCTCTTCAGTGTCGTGTGCCTCTTCTGAGAGGCAAACAGTCGTGCTTGTCGTATCGCAAGTTTTCTATAGTTTGTTTTGAGTAAGGAAATTGTTTTGTTAGTCTCGGATTTGAGCTCATATCTGTTCTCTTGTTAATTTTCAGCTGTTGTAGTGTAATACGTTCCAACACTATTTAGGTAACACTTTGATCATGAGGCTGCATCGGGTAATTTCTCCTGCTTCATCTTGTATGCAGTATTTGACTGTAAATCGTAATGTATTTGTTGGTGCAGATGCGAAGCGGTTGATCGGGAGGCGTTACAGCGATCCCACTGTACAGAGTGACATGAAGCTATGGCCATTCAAGGTCATTCCTGGACCTGGAGATAAGCCAATCATCGTGGTGTGGTTCAAGGGCGAACAGAAGCAATTCGGTCCCGAGGAGATATCGTCCATGGTGTTGATAAAGATGAAGGAGATTTCGGAGGCTTTCCTCGGGAAGTCTGTGAAGAATGCTGTCGTTACCGTCCCTGCATACTTCAATGACTCTCAGAGGCAAGCTACAAAGGACGCAGGTGTCATTGCTGGCCTCAATGTGCTCCGCATCATCAACGAACCAACTGCTGCAGCTATTGCTTACGGCCTGGATAAAAAAGCGTCGTCAAGTGGAGAGAAGAACATCCTCATTTTCGACCTTGGAGGAGGCACCTTCGATGTGTCACTTTTGTCAATCGAGGAAGGCATTTTTGAGGTGAAGTCCACAGCAGGCGACACCCATCTTGGCGGCGAGGACTTCGACAATCGGATGGTGAACCATTTCGTCCAGGAGTTCAAGAGGAAATACAAGAAAGACATCTCTGGAAATGCCAGGGCTCTTCGGCGCCTACGCACAGCGTGCGAGCGCGCGAAAAGGACTTTGTCGTCCACAGCTCAAACCACCATCGAGATCGACTCGCTGTACGAGGGTGTGGATTTCTACTCTACCATCACAAGAGCCCGTTTTGAGGAGTTGAATATGGACCTATTTAGAAAGTGCATGGAACCGGTGGAGAAATGCTTGCGAGATGCGAAGATGGACAAAAGCCAGGTTCACGAGGTGGTGCTGGTAGGAGGTTCCACTCGTATTCCCAAGGTACAAAGCCTTTTACAGGATTTCTTCAACGGGAAGGAGTTGTGCAAGAGCATCAACCCCGATGAGGCAGTAGCATACGGAGCTGCAGTACAGGCCGCCATTCTGAGTGGCGAAGGGAATGCGAAAGTCCAGGATCTTTTGTTACTTGATGTAACGCCTCTGAGTCTCGGTCTAGAAACGGCGGGTGGTGTCATGACAACATTGATCCCCAGAAATACCACCATCCCTACAAAGAAGGAGCAAGTATTTTCAACGTATGCAGACAATCAGCCTGGTGTGCTCATCCAAGTGTACGAGGGCGAGAGAGCTAGAACCAGGGATAACAACCTCCTCGGGAAGTTTGAGCTGTCAGGAATTCCACCAGCTCCAAGAGGTGTACCACAAGTGAATGTAGTTTTCGACATAGATGCCAATGGCATCCTCAATGTCTCGGCTGAAGATAAGACTGCCGGTGTGAAGAACAAAATCACCATCACGAACGACAAGGGCAGATTAAGCAAGGACGACATCGAGAAAATGGTACAAGATGCCGAGAAATACAAAACCGAAGACGAGGAAGTGAAGAGGAAAGTGGAAGCCAAGAACGGCCTCGAGAACTACGCTTACAATATGAAGAACACAATCAGGGACGACAAGATTGCAGGACAACTAAGTGCCGATGACAAACAGACGATAGAGAAAGCAGTGGAAGACACGATTCAATGGCTGGACCAGAACCAACTGGCGGAGGTTGATGAATTCGATGACAAGCAGAAGGAACTGGAGCGGATTTGCAACCCCATTATCGCACGCATGTACCAAGGAGGTGCAACTGATGCAAGCTCTGCCGAACCTGCTTATGGTAGTGGATACGGCGCTGCATCTGGAGACGCATCTGATGGTCCAGGTCCCAAGATCGAAGAGGTCGACTGATTCAGCGAACATCTTTTACTTGTAACACGCTCAATTGGGGTCGATGTTCGTCCGAATTTTTGTCTAAAAAACTATAAAATCATAATCGTAGCTTAAAGAGGAGAACTTAATCCCATTCTGCCTCTTCCCTTCTTCCCGTTTGCGTCCAATTTCATGAGGAAAAGAGTTTCTTTTGACACCTGGGGTTTCATGGGGTTAAGTTTGTGTCAAAAGAAACTTTAGAGAAAACTCCATACACAAGTGGGATTGTTAATTAAATACCACTCTTTTAGAGATATCTATCTCAACACAGGTGGAATTCTATGTTTATATGATATTGTGCCATCAACAGAACACTCCCAAAGTCACAACCGTGTGAAGTTTGAAGTTGGAAAAAAAACTTTTCCTCTTCTCATATCAAATGTTTTTCAATCTTGTTGAAATTAATTATATACCTATATTTAGCCTTTCTTGCATGTACCAAAAATTATTTTTCTTCTCTGCCACTGGTGGAGAAGGAAATCTGGCATATCCAGTGTGCTTCCAGAACCGAAATTGGGCGCAGCAGACAACAGCAGCAATTGAAGCTACAATTCTCCTCAATCAACAACTGCATTGCTAATAAGTATGATAATGACCCTGTCCCACCATGCTTTTCCCTCATATTCTTAAGACTTGATAGCCTCACAACTCAAATGCGTGCCAAAGAGTTGGCTACATGATGAACGTCTGCATAATGTAATGTACCAAAAATGTAACATGTTTCCAAATGGAAAAAAATTTGCATCACATTGATCATTGCAATCTTTGATCTTTCTTTACTTGTTACAATGTTCTAAACTGGATTCTATCACTAAGCACCTGCGTATTGCATACTCATGAATGTATTTCTGTTTTCTGCTTATAAATGTGTAGGATTCTGAAAAGGAATAATTTTGCCAGTTAGCCCAATAACATCATCTTGACATTATCTCGAGCATCATCTATCCATGTACAAATTTCCACAAATTTTTAGCAGGTTTCAGGAATGAATTCTTTCATGAACCAAAGTTGCATCAGATATGAAAAGTGCAATAAAATTGAGATTAGGATATAATGAAAACTTTCAGGGATTGTTCTGTTTGTGTTCGTGTGAAGAATAGATTCCCCCGATTCTTGTCCAATTTTCATTCCAAGGATTTCGGAAGGCTCTAGGGTTTGTTACCCATTTCCTGTTTTCCTTCACGAATTTTTTGTCTGGTTGTGAAGAAAACTTCATCAACGCGTTGGCGCTAAGCTGTGAAGATGGTGGCAAATCGAAATTTTGGAGTAATAGAGAGAAAATCGTGGTAAGTTGCTGTTGGTCCTCGCGTGTCTAAGGAAAGGAATTTGTTTTCTTTAAGGGATGGGGAATACAGTCGGAATAGGCTCCGGTTCTGCGGAGTCTACGGTGCTTGCAACGAAGGATTCTAGTGCGTCCGGATCGTCCATGACTGGCTCCTTGATCGACAAAGAAGCGACCGTAGGATCATCGGAAGTAGCAACTGCGAAGAAGAAGAATATTTGCTGTGCGTGCCCTGAAGCCAAGCGGCTGCGAGACGATTGTGTGGTGGAGCATGGCCAGGAGGCTTGCACTAAGTGGATTGACGCGCACTTGCAGTGCCTGCGTAAGGAGGGTTTCAAGGTTTGATCATTGCAGTTCCAACCTGGGTTTCGACGTTTTAATTTAGGATTTCGTCGTTTGCAGGTTGCAGAAGGATATCTTTAGACTACACTAGCAAGAGAATCTTAAATTACAAGAGAGATGAGAGAGAGAGCAATTGGAGTAACGGATGACGATTCCATCATGATGGGACGAATAACAAGTGCAGCTGGTAGAGATTTTGGCAATCTCTTTGGCAAAAAGATGGATCTGGAGACTTGGCAGTTGGAGAGAGCGATTGGGAGCGACGGATGATGGTTGCAGCATGAGAAGAACAGCAATTGCAGCTGGTAGAGGCTTTTGCACACAAGACGAATCTGGAGAATCGGCAATATCAAATTCGTATTTCGAGCATTGTTCATCAACATGAAAGCATCAGCCACCAAGAAGTGGATGGGGTTAGTGTTGCCCGGGCTCTAGTGTACAGCTTAGGAGGGAAAGTGATGATGCAGCTTGTAATTGAGGACCCATAACTAAACTTTAGTACCAATTTCAAGGTATGCTGGATTCTGCAAGAAGGGTGCACACAAATTCAGAGAGGAAGGTGGTTTTATGAGTGATTGAGCAGCCATATTTCTAAAGACTTTCTATCTCTAGATACACTGCAATAGTGGAACTCTGCTTGAACGAAGTCAGGATTGTGTGTCAGTGGTGTGTAGACATGTGTAGTCTTCTGTCCACAATTCTTTGAATTTTGTGGCAAGCTGATGCACCAGACTATGCACTTTATTTGGTGACTGCTAAAGCTCCTGAAGGTTTGATCATGTGAAACCATCTCTGAATATCATAAATTCACTTTCAATTCCAGGTAGAAACCCCAGAATGTCCAGATTGTGATGTTTGTCTCAAATAATAAAGAACATAAGTTGATCTTACCTGTCCATTGTAAAGCTTGTGGTTGTGAGTTTCAGTTGTGAGATTGGTTTGATGTGTGAATAGGTCATGTATTCAGATTGTAGTTGGTTTTGTTTTTTTCTTGTCTCATTTGTTTGTGATGACATATGTTGAAGAACAGAGATAAAAGGAGATATGAGCTCCAGAATGCTCAGCATATCTTATGTAGACTTGAAGGTCAAGCTCTACCATGACATTTAGACTAGGTCCTTAGGAGTTTCAACACTTTTCTTCAACTGCACATTTTGTTCAGTGCAAGAGTGTCTCATCCTCCTGAATGTATTTCTCACAGCTTATATCAGTTTGATGAGATGCTACCTCTTGGATCCCAGTTGTCTCTGCTATCTGAAATTTACAAGAGCAAAATGGAAAGACATCAGGGTGGGTCTGGCACAGTCCAGATCAGTTTTGGTTACATTGTTGATGGGGGTTCTTGAGTATCTAATGTCAGCCTTCACCTATTGAGCATTTCCTCCATCCAGTTTCCATTTGCACCCATAATCCCTTCATAGGACAGCTTCAAAAAATTGGATTCATTTGTGATTTATACAAGGTATGAAGTTAGCAGGAATTAGGAGGGTTTGCAGTGGAGGTTATTGAGATAACTCAGATGTGGCTCATCCACAACTCAGTCATAATGGATTTCCAATGGATGGTGCACCAGTGGATGTTGGGTCAAATTATCCATACCTTGGGGATCCACCCTCTTTTCTATGAACCTCACATGAAGGACTCCTTGCCAGGAGCACTGTCTTCTAAACAAAACACCCCCGAAATCTCTTATTCAATGAAAACATCAAACTAAAAATAATTCTTTCACATCTTCCTTTACTACAAGCATATATGGTATTTGCAACCTTCTGTGTAAGTATAGACTGTAGTAGGAAATCAACCTAATGGTAGATGGTTTGTATCCAGTCTCAATGTCACTAATAGCTAGTCCATAATTTACCCAAAGACATGACTCCTGTCTGAATGAACTATTTCTCTTTGAATATTGAAGTGCTGTCACTTCAAAAAAAACTGCACATTGAATGTTTTGTGTTGAACTAAAGATGATTCCAAATTTTATGTTCTATCTAAACATACTTTGCATGCACATTACTGAACAAGGCCCCCCGATTTCTGGCAAAAGAATCTTCTCAAACTCTGGTGTTCCATCTTTGTATCCTTTACAACTGCTAAATTCCAACTTTGAACCCACAATCTTCATAACTTTAGTCTTCCAGAATTGATGTGTTGCATGCACTTGCTTGGGCAGACAAGTCTCTTTTGACTTGGGTTTTCCTGTCTGTCTTTGCAAGGTCCTTTGGGCAACTTTTGCATGTGAATTTGATCCACATTTGGTGGATTTTTTTGCATGTTTTGAAGTATACACGACATAGAACTTCAAAAACATGATGAGTGGTGATGTAGGGGCTTGTGGTTTATGTGGAGGAAGGTGCAGCAGATTGTGTTCAGTAACAAGAATTGATGCTGCAGGATCAGGAGTAAACAGATTCACAAAAAGCCTCAAGAATTCTTGTCCATGAGCTCTTCCAGCACACAAACTCATACCGTGGAGTCTTGTGATCAGGTGGATGTGCTGGAATACTACTGGTACTAATATTGTGCACTAGGTGAACTGACCATGAAGAAGTTTAGAACATCTGTCATCACCTAATGTCAAATTGCTGTCTTAACGTAACGTATGCCACAATAAACACCACATATTGTACATTGTAATGGATGAAACCACAAAGTTTACCTCAAACACATGCCATGTGCCATGGCGTTTTTTCTAAGAAAACCACATTCTCTTGTGGTAGGTAATTGCAAGAGATGCCATTTTGTTTTCTTGAGTAGGTTGCTGCCGTAAAATTGGGGATTACCAGAATTTCGAACATGGGTCGGACCATATTTTCTGCTCCAAGTTGATGGAAGGTATAACTGATGTACAGTTGACTGGAATCATGGATGCCTGAATCCACATGAGATTGGATCATCCATAATTCTGCACTTCATTCCAGGTGCAGTAAACCCCGAGTGTTGACTGGGATCAGCATTCAACATACATGTGTTCTTTTGGTAACGGAGGACTGTAACTAGACTTGATTTTGGCATCAGTTAAGAACTGCATGACAAGTAGGACTGGGAACAAAACCACTATTTGTACTAGTTTTGCTTGTATTGTTGTTTCAGATTATTGAAGAGCATTGGGTAAAATATGCAATGGAATATGGCATGCAGTGGTGTATTATAGTTGTAAATGAGGACTCCTTTTTTTTTTTGTGAACTGAGATATTGATTGCAACAAGAATGTGGTGATTTTTTTCTGACAGGATTTATTCTCAAGTCATATAATTGTTGCCACAAAGTTGGCTTGTGGCTTGATTGCCATCAGGGGATTGTTTTTGGCTACAATCCTCTTGTTACAAGGCATGAAGCAACTCTTCCATTTCATTAAAGCTCTATTTGGGAGGGTCAATGAGCTGTTTAGTCCATCACATGTGAAAGCTAAATAGCCCAATACTGAATCTGAGTTTCACTGCACAGCTGAGGCTTTACCCAGGTACCTTGAACATCCATGTCATAAAAAGGTATTAAGTAGATGTTTCTTCTTTCTACTGTATTGTGCATCTAATTTACCACATTTTGCTCATTTGTTATGGAAAGCAGTGGTTTTCTATTACTGTTCACTGTTAGATATAGAATTATGTTGGAGCTTGGCATTATAGAGGTTTCAATTAATTGATGATGAGTGAAACAAAAGTGATGAGATTTCACATTGAGATAACAGCTCCTCCATAACCATGATATCCACATTATAGTACTGTCTAGATGGCTATTATGTCTGTACTGCATATGAGATGCAGACTTGGTTTGATTGTGGTTGTGACAAACAGTTTATGAAGTGGTGCAGGTGTCAACAAAAGTGAGAATGTTCAGCTCAAAAATGGCATTGGTTGATTATGTGGTTGATCCCACCTCCTGACAGATTGCGAATATACCAGATTTAGATCCTCTACAATTGCAGGTTGTCCAATATAGCTCAAGACGTCAAGGTGATTTCAGCATCTGGTAAACTTTGTTCATAATCTGTCACTTAGAGTGTATGGAGTTTAGTTGCTAGGTTTCTAAAACACATGGATAGTAGCTCCCAAAAGCCTCCCCTCTTTCTGCCTCTTGCAAAATCCACCATGCAGGTGTAGCAACAACCCAATCTCATCTCTTTTTGACATTTGGGGTTCTAGCAGACTTCTGTTCTTTTGTACCAAGAAGACTCAGTGGATCCACAGTCAAGGATCAAATAAGGATACCCAACTATGCTGAAACCAAACTGAAACCTGATTTGATCTCCAAAACTGCAACCTGATCAAAATCAAAAATTACTTAATAAGTCTGATTTAGGAGTCAGATGAGATGGAAATCTGACATAAATTTACCCAATCAATGGAATGAAACTTACTCTCATAAGCTTCATGTTGCTGCTTGAACGAGGATACTATTGTCTTTTTTATTGCTATGGACCTCTCAAGTGCTAGCCAACATCATGACTATCTTCACATTGTTTCAAGAAATGCACCAGAAACTCAGGATGCAGATTTTGTATAATGGTTTTGTATAATTGCATATCATCCTTAATGCTTGTGCTGCAATATCACAGGTGCAAATGGCTGTATGATATTCAGCTCCCTGAAAAGAGCTTGTTCTTTTTCCACCACTTCCTTAGAACTTGAGCTTGGCAATTTCTACTCAACACCATTTCTCTAGTAGTTATTGAGAAATCTGTTACTGGTATTTCTGTGTCCTACATGGCTAGCGTGTTACAGACATACAACACAACTTTTCAAACTCTGGATCCATCTTGGGTCCTGAATTTCTCTGTACATTGCTAGTTGTCTTGGAGCTTTCTAATCCCATAAGTACAGCTTATTGGTGAAAATGCAACCTGCTGTAACCTGAATTTATACCCAAATTTTTTAAGTACCTCCAGGCTTCCTGGACAAATGAAATAAAATGGGATGAGATTTTCTTGCTGTAATGAAATTGGGCAGTGTAGGTAGCTTTGTTGGTAGTCTTGCATTGTAAAGGAAAAGAATAAATTTGGTGTATAATCAAACCTTGGAAACACATCCTTGAGCACTGAGCATCTTGCTGCATAGAGTGATATTTTTGTTTGCTGCAACCTTCAATTCCATCACCATATCAAGTATAGTTTTTCATAAAATTCCATGAAGAGTTATGCTTTAAAATGATACACACTTTTGATTATGCAGCTGGCTCAACTGATCTCATGCCAATATGACAATTCCATATGCAGATTATGATGGATACCTCAAAAGAAGTTCACCTGAAAACTTCCAATTTGTGTAACAGTGTAGCTTCTCAGAGTCAGGATGAATCACAAAAATTTCTACAGATGTCATACCTGGAATTGCAACTGAAAGTTGGCAAAATTCTGAATGCAAAAAACTACTTGCTGACAAAATCCAAGCTAGACATCCTAGCAATGGTTGCCTCTGTTTCGTTCTTTTGTTCTCAGCAATGTACTTGGCAACCTAGTCTAGAGTTTTGGTTGTTTTACAGGCAGAATTGTTCTTTGTTAACTTGTTTGCCAGGTTGAGAGCTACAGAGGGAAAGGGACTTCACATTTAAGATTGTATGTAAGATGAGGGATACAATTTAAGCTTCAACTACTAATCAAATTGCTGCAACAGTTGGGCAATTAGAGACCTAGTTGGGTTCCATTGTTTCTCATGATTTTGTTTGAACCTGTCAAAATGAGCCACTTGTTTACAAGGCAGGGAGCCACTCCTGGCTGTCCTCTTCATGGTGTTTTTCTCTTGTAGCAGCTCCTGGCAGGGTTTTAATTATTTCTGATTCTTGTAGGGTTTGTAACATTGTAAAGAGAGCTAAAGGAAGAAGACTTCACCATTTGTTTTACAAGACAAATGTGCCCAGTCTAAGGGGTCCAAATCAGTGTTGACAGGTTCTTGAATTTTAGAAGGTTCAAGTCAGGTTATAAGGTCAGATTCTAATGTCTCAGGATTGGAGGTTTTAAGTATTCTTGGAACTGCCATTGAAACCTAACTATAAATTTATCCATTTAAAAAAAAATTGGAATTATAACTTGGTTGTTGCCTTGAATTTAAAAGCTTCAAGTTCTTTAATAGGTACATAAGTATAATTTTATTGAAAAAACATATAAACTTGGCTGGACAAGTTATTATATTTTCTCGATTGTAAATAATTAATATAATATATTCTTTATTTTGGAGTGTGTGTATTAGTTGAACAAACTAATTACACACTTTCTTTTTTTTTGGTTTAGTACTGTGTAATGAAAATGAAATTGCACTTTGTTTCAAATCAGATCAATTTTATTTTTTTGTGAAAATGACTAAAACCAAAGGTTTTAGAAATCCAAAGAATTGTTCTAAAGACAAGATCGAAGTTTCCATAAAAGTTAAAATTGAAATCAAATGTTCTTTTGGAAATCAGGAAGTGGACAATACTGGTGAACACGGAATCAAACCCATTATTTTTTATTCATTTGGAAGGGAGAGGCTTCTTTCTTTGAAAGAGGGGAATGTACTTAAATTTTTTTGATGTATATATTTTCAAAGAACTTGAACCTCCTTGACGAGGACCACAGCCCCAGTTTAGGTTCCAGGTTCACTTTTCAAAATCTCTGATCAAATTGATAACCATTTAGCATTAAAATTTTTAAATTTTAATAAATTACCTGGATGACTCAATTTTCTGGCAGGTAGGTTATCAATCTTTAAACAATAATACAAATAACTTATAAAACAGAAATTAATATAATAATATTTTTATTTATACAAAAACATTATAACCAACTAATAACTGACAAAATAACATACGATTACTATCTAATTATTTGATAATGTATCCAACAACCTTAAATATTGATATTGATAACTTATGTGATCCCCCAAAAAATTTCAAAAAACAACCTACCCAGCTATTATTAAAAATAGCAAGAACCAGCCAGAACTGTTACTGACCTTGACTGGTGATTTTCAAATAATCAAACAACCAATCCTGTAGCCTTTAATAAAACTTCTGGTTTTCTGGAGAATTTGGCAAAACCCCAAATTCAGAGGTTCTTCAATTTTGAAAATACGCGGACCAGAACTTCTTTAATTTGCAAATTTCGAGAAAACGGGGAGCTGGAGATTCCTTTGATTTCTAAAATTTTCAAGAAACCTGAACCTGAGGTATTAACAAAAATCAAAGAACCGCATAGCACTGGTGGACCCTTACAATGAGAGAGAGAGAGAGGGATGTTGGGCCAGAGAGTAAACCAGCACCCCATCCATTGAATGTCCGTTACAACTTAGTCTTGGATGAACCTCAACAGAGTTAATATCTAGTTTTACTGTGCCCTTCTCTACAAATGAGGTCCTATATACTGCCTCGGCAGATAGATTGGGGGTTTGTTAGTAGCTACGAAAAAAAGTCAGGTTAGCGCATCCCTAGCTCTTTTGCGGGAATTGTGCACCTTAAAATTGGATGAAGAAAAGTCTAAACATACTGGTTTGACTCAGCAAAAAACATTTGGCCCAGCATTTTTGCATTGTTGTCTGAGACAAGTGAAAGGCACAGCAGAGTGCACCTGCGAGAGAGAGGAGAGCCATAAATATGATCTAATTGCTACTCCCTGTTTTGATCGGCCAATCATAATGATTGGTCTAGGTGATTTGTTATTATTAGTCTCCCACCTATTTGCAGTCCCTCTTTTAGTTTTATGGGTGGGGTTGCAAAAACGTACATAACTTGGATGTGAGAAAAAATTTGCAGGGTCAAATAGCGAGCAGCGCTTGGGACGCTGTACTAATGATGGTTAGGTGGGACCAGGAACCCAACAGAAAACAGTTTCCTGACCATCAATGCTGCATATGGCGCGCTGGTCGCTGGTAGTTATGGTGGCCCCAATTATGTATCCCTGGCTGCTCTCTAGCAGTTGAACACCCTTAGGATTGCACTGAAAAACATAGCTTAGTAAAACACACAAAGTGCCAGAACTGTGCAACACACCCAATCAACCAATCTAAATCAAGAACAGCATGGAAATGTCACCCATTCTTGGCTAATGGGCCGGCTCAATTGTGGCCAGTTTCTTCCGCCTACGCAACTCTTTAATGCTTATGATGCCAACAAATAGGATTCATTATCCTGCGTATCTGACATGCAAATCCTCTCAGGACTCACACTCTCTAGCCTCTAGAGTCCACGTCCAGCACCTTTGATTTGCATACTCTATTGTAAGGAAGTTACAAAACAGTTTGCTTCATATCTGCTGTGAGTAATGGCAATCTGGCAGGGCAGTTTGCGTGCCAAAAACAGCCTACCTATTACTACTACTAGAAAGTGCCTTCAGTGAAGGCTCCTGCACTGGAGCCATGCTGAAAACCCCAAAATTCATCTAAATTGCTTCTAAATATTATAAATATCCCATGCTTAGAGCGTGACCAGTTGTAGCTTCCATTTCAGCCATTATCACTACTTAGCACATCCAAGGAGCATTGTTAGTTCCTCCTATATCCTCAGTGCTCGTCCATAAATTTGAAAAACTATACTGAATAAAGTATATACCATTTAAATCATATCACCTAACCCAATCATTATACTTGAACAATCAAAGATAGTCTTTTTACCAACATTGTTGCAAGGCCATTGTAAGATGAATTATTTATCAACCTTGAGGAGTTATACGCTATTTTATTGTATTCTTCATCTAAAATATATTGAAAAGACCAATTTACCCTTTCTGCACGAGCCCTTAGATTAAATTACACTCTCTACATTCAGATACAACATTATTTGTGTTTAATTTGGCCACCAAGAAGCTTCACCCAAGAAGGTGAACATATTTGTGTGGGTGCTAGGTCACCTGGTAGTCTCAAGAGATTAGATTAATCAAGTGTTTTGATACTTAGCATTTACTCGTGTTGGGCAGGTGTCAACTAGGACTATCCGATTCACAGAATAAATCTTATGTGAAAAATTTTCTTCTTACTCTACGGATTAATCCGAGAAAGCAGTAGCATGACAGAACACGCAAATTACATTTCATATTTGATCTATTTCATACGAAGATCATATTGGTATTGGATCTTTAAAGATAAATAAATACAAGCCTTGTATTATTATTCAATCTTCTAGCAACTAGAATAAAAATATGCTTATTATTATTAATATCAACTTTTTGGTGTGAAATTTTGCCGAAATGTAAAAAATATTAATAAGGAGGGTCATGAGCCCTACAAAGGCTTTTTTGGAATTTTTTAAAACGTTCATTAAAAAAATAGGGGTTCTGGATTGGGTTCACTAGATTCAGAAGGTTGACTCTTGTAGGTCGCTAAAGAACAGTAGCATTACCAAAACAAATTATTGTCTTAGTTGTCTTGTTGTCATTTAGTAGTTAATCCTTCTAAAGAACAGTAACATTACCCCAAAAAATTATTATAGTCTTAGGTGTTTTGTTGTCATTTTATACTTAATCCTTCTTGGGATGCTAGACAGTCATGCAACGTTAGAAAATTGAAAAAAATCAGTTATACCATCTATTCTTAACATGAGGGTCCAAGGCTGATTTTGGGTTGGTATGCAATACATATAATTTTTTAATTGATTTTCCCTGATATGAAGTTGTTATAATCTCAAGTGCCTATTCACAACCAAGCAACTATTGGTCTAAGGCTACTTATAGCTAATGTATCACCAAGGATTTTATTTTTTGTTTTTCAAAAGTTGCATTGTTTGTAACCTTGGAAACAAAAAAGTTACATGTTTTGTGAATATGTCAAGCCAAGCAGCAAAAAGTTTGCAACTTTTTTGTTTTTGGCATGTATGGCAACACATTTTATTATTGTCAATGCAAATATTGTTGGCAACATGTTAAGGACACTGGTAAAATATTTTGGTGATTGAATTTTTTGTTCTAAGAAAATTGACTACACATTAAAAAAATAGAGATGAAAATTTGGCTACAACTTTGAACTAATGTTACATGGATGCACATTTTTAAGGAATTGAACTCCAATCTTCAAAGACTTTGCCCATTGTAACACAATGTCTACGTGCAACAAAAATGTAGTAGTATTCTCAATAAGAATAAACCATAAATTACATTTTAAAAAACCAAAATGCTTGCAAGCATTTGGAAGATGGTAACCTATAGCTACCAGCAACCACCTCAAGGGCCAAGGCTAAAGCTTCAAACATTCAAAGCATATTGATATTTTTTGAATTATCAAGTGTGCATTGCCTTGGCATAAGGAAACTTGCTCATGGTAAAAAACGATTACTTAAACATGTAAAAAGAAAATTTTAAATGGTATGTCAATTGATTATTCTAAATTTGATGAATTCAAGTTATTAAACATTTGTTCATCCTCCATTGAATGCAATACTTTCATCATGACAATCTTTGCCAATTTAATATATTTTAGAATGTTGTGAAAAGGGATAAAAAAATTAACTTGTGATCCACTTTCACATTTTAGTGAAAGGATTGATAGTATTAGGAGGACCCAAATTAGGTCAAGCATCATTTTTCATCACCATCTTGAACATGGTTTTTTGCAAATCCAAATTAGATGCACACAAAAACTTGCTAACAATCTACTCAATTTCACCAACATACATTTTCTTTGGGGATCAAAATAAAAACTTCATAACATTAAGATGATTATTGAAAGATTCATCACAATCTGCAAGTATCACATAGTGAGAATAAACAATACCTAGTGCATCGTTCACCACATGTAAACATCAAGCTTGTAGTTTTTTAATGAATTTTGTTGAACTACCTCCATGCATGGGGTGCAAGTACAAACAAAGGAGCCAACAAGATTACTTTACAAAAGGACTATGACTCATTTTTGGGTGTAAACAAGATAAAATATACCAAAGAAGTAAACATCTTCACTTTAACCTTGTGCCTCTCATATAACTATCATAAAGTAACATCAAATTAGGTGAAAATATGTGTCAAATAGCATTAGTTGGCTCTAATAAGTTTATAAGAATCTAATTTTAAGAAAATTAAAAGCAAATGAATTTAATAAATAAATAAATAATACATTTGAAACCAACTAAAAAATATGTGTTCAAACATATTTTTTTGTTTAAAAAATTAACGAAATTGATATGTAATAAGTTAGGAAATGAATATCAACATATGTTTGAACAAGTTGTTAAAAAAAAAATCTACTCCTTTTTGTAAGAACTTACTTGAGACCAAAAGTGCATAGTGAAAAGTAGACGTCAAAAGCTACTTGTATTTTTAAAAATCTACTTAAAACATACTTTTATAGTTTGAAATATGAAAATCAATGCACATTAGGGTAAACATATATCATATTTAATCATTGAAATGAAAACATTTAATGTTCCACAATTCTATAATGGGTTTTGTTGTTATTTAAAATCTAATTGGTCTAGTTTTGACAAGGTAATCAAATTGTTCACTTTATCTTGCTTACACCTTTTAGTTTTTTTCCATTTTTTCATATGAAAGAATTTTTGAATGAAATCTTTTATAACTTGTTATTAAAAAATACATATAGTTGCCCCAATATATCACATGTTTTATGTTAATCATTGTTGAATAAATACAATTTTTTCAAAGTGTGTGGATTTTGCCAAATTTTGCATTTCATCTTGAAAATTTATCATAATTTTGAATCCTACCAAAATATGCTAACTATTCTAAATTTTTGTTTCTTGTATCATAAACTAAAATTTTATTTTGTATGTCATGCACATTACACCCCATTTACATGTGGTAAAAGACTTTTAAAATTTTAAAATATTTTAAAATATTTTAAATTTTTAAAAAAAATTAATTCCATATTTTTTCAATTGTGAGTGTTTTTTGAATGTGGGTAGTAGGTTACTATCATCTAAATTTTCTTACCATCAAAATTATTTTATTCAAATAATCCTTACCTAATCCTTGGTAAAATTAACCACAATTTAACATAACACCTATTCAAATTCAAATGTCTTTTACTAAAACCAAAACCCAAAATTTAATTTCATAAATTTTTAATTTGAATTTCTCAACATTCATAGGGTTGTTCTTCACTATTCCTCAATTATCCAACATGGTTTTTTACTCCTTTAATTATATTCGCACCCACATTACAATTTCACACCTTTCACAATGTGGTAAAAAATAGGTCTAATCACATAGCATGTCATTTCAAAGTTTTCACCCATATGTGGTTTGTTTGGCATTTAAATGCCAAATGATCAATCTTACTATTACATTATAAAGAATCATGTGTTTTACAACTTTTTAAAAAATGATTAAAAATTCTCAATGATTTTTTGAATGACTATAGTCATTTAATATAACTTTTAATCCTCTGTGAAAAATAAATAATCATAAATGAGTTGTTTTTGTCAATGATGGATGATAACATTACATATGGTAGTAACAAAATCATTAGTTCATAATTTTTTTCATCCATAAGACATCTATGATAAAGGATAAAATGATGTGAACTTTTAGTTGTCATTTATATCACTATAAAATGATCCTATTTAAAATGCCATGAACAATGATAACATGATTTTTCAATGTAACTATCAATTGATGATATTTGAACAACATGGCAGTTAATGTATGATTGAAAAATGACTATGATGCAATGACATGGATAATATTGACATGGTAGTTTCAAGTGATTGTGAAATGATTAAAATATGAAGAACCAATTAGAAATTGATTACAACATGTCTAATGCATAATGACATGAATCATGTTGACCACCTACTTACCCACCCACCCCCCTACCTACTTACCTACCCACCCTTCCACCTATTTCCTTATTTACTTACATACCCACATATTCACCCACCCACCAACCCACTCATTCACCCACCCACCTACCTATTTACTTACCTACTTATCCACTCACTTACCTCTTACAACCTACTTACTTCCTACTTACTTCTTACTTACCATCTTACAACTTGCTTACTACCTACATCATAGTCAAGTATAATGTTATGAAATAAACATGTGAAATTAAAAAGGTTGAATATTCAAAAAATGGTGTGTTCCATTGGTAAGGACTTGGTTTACCATTGTGAACGTGAAAGGTTCAATTTTTAATACTTCAAAATATTAAATATTAAAAAAAGTTATTACTAAAAAATTGGACATTCAAAAGAGGCACTATGCCCATAAGGCCCAAGAGTGTCTCAACATTGGCCAAGAATTCCAAGTTGACAACAACATTTTGATTTATTGGACTTTCCAAAACCATTTTCAACAATAGAGTTGGACACAATTCTTGCAACATGCACCTTTCTAAAGGTCCAAAATAGAAATTCAATATGTCTTAACATAAGCTTTTTGTTTCCAAAATTTCCCTTACCTTAGTTCGAAATGCCTTTTTAGAAAGTTGGAAAAATGTTTCTAAATTGATTACAAAGTTCTTTCCAAATATCAACAATGGGCAAAACTACAAAGGTGTACACGATCAAGTTTCTCCAATGTTACATGCAATGGACACCAACAATTATGAATAAAGCAAATTGAACTTGAATTTGGACAGTAACACTTATGCAACAACCCTAAAAGACATTAACCCCATTAGCACCAAAAAACAAAAAATGTATATTTAATTAATTTAGGATTTTACAAAAGTCTGAAAATGCCAAAACAAAATTTACAATGTTATTTTTTTGAGTCTTTCAATTTATAAATGAACTGGTGGCCACTAGGACATGGTTGTTAATAGAAACTTTAAAACTCTTGAAGACAAATTTACAATTTACATCCCAAGTTATACAAATTAAACTTTGTGGACACCACAAGAGGTTTTTTAACAAAAAAAAACAGAATTTGGAGGATGTGAATTTAATGAAATATAATTTACAAATATCAAATATACATGATTGAATTGAATCGAAATTGAACCTTGAGGCATGATGGCCACCATGCCTATAACAAAAGGATAAAAAACTACAGCACAATGAAAATTTAGATTACATAACAAGTCTACATAAAAAAGGGAAGAAGTTGCAAAATTTGGAAAAATTTAATACATAATAGCTAAACAAATTTTATTAAATGTTTTAGATACAATTGAACCTGGTGCCACTAGGTTGTCAAAAAACTTCATATAATTTCTTCAACGATCTTGAAACAAAAAATGCACTATGAAATTTTATTTTCTTTAATAAACCTTAATAAGGATAGCCTAAATTAGAAGCATAATTTGAAATAACTTGAACTTGGTGGTCACTAGGTTATCAAAACACTTGAACTGATCTCTCCAAGATTCATGGAATGAAAACTTCACTATTTTCAAAAAAAAACCTTAAAAGAATTTTTTTTATAAAATATGAAAAATAATATCAAATCCTCTGAGTCTTGTAATTGTTCATGCTCAAATATGCAACAATCACCATCATTTTGGAATAAAAAATTGAGTGGCCAACATTTTTTTTTCCCCTTCAACATTTGTCTTAAGATTCATTCAATGGTCTTTAGTTTCTTAAACATGTCTCATCCAATATCCCAAAGTTTCAAACACAAAAGATTAACACATTGTAAGATAAAAGTTTAAATATCCATGAGTTTTGTAGGTGTGACAAAAAGTGTGGGAAAAATTCAAAAGTTCATTATTTATTGGCTATCCATGATTTAGATTTGATTTTTTCATTCTTGGAAGGTTGATTATGATAATTTTAAATGAATGAGTCCTTTTTTTAATTATTTCAAAAAAAATTATTTTATTTATTTTCTTGTATCTAAGGAATATAGGATGTATCTAGTGATATACAATATTTGGGGGTGCTCTTTTAAAACAATGAACATTGACCATAACACTAAGTCATTTCTGAGAGGGAAGCAATCCAAGAATTTGCTTCCCAAGGTGTCATCCATTAATCAACATTCTATCACAACAAATCCCTTCTCCTCCTTACCTACTACCAGCTTTGTAAAAAAATACTCTTCTTTCTATGCCTTAGTTTTCTCCTTCCATGGTTTTTTTACTAGGTGTTGCTTGTTTGAACCTTAAAAATTAGTCATTGCCCATCTAAAGGCCCTTTGGAAGTCTCTTGTCAATTTATGCTTTTCAATTTCAAAAACTTCAAAGAACTCATCCCAACAATCACGAAGGCTCTACACTGTTTTATCTGTCAATTATTTAAACCTAAAACCTTTTTTAATGCTAGTTAGGAAGAGCTCATCACTAATTTTGTTAGTCAAGTAGATGAGACTAATTATTTGCTTCTTTTTTGGGTCGTTGAGCATGAAGATGACCATTGCCACCTTGTGAATTGAAACCTTCAACATGTGGATGGGAATTTTTTTTACGAAGTTTTCATTATCATTATTGATGAAATGGAACTCTATCGAAGACTCATATGCAAGCATCAACTTCAACCCCAAGCCTTCGAAAAAGTCCAAATTCCAAGCTTTATTTCAAGATAATATTGGTTGACCCCTAAGTATTCACCAGTCACCTTCTTTAGCAACGGGGGTGTGTAGCATGTCAAAAAAATCATAGAAATATGACTTCAAGATTATCTCTAAAAAGATTCAAGGTGGAAAATAATATTATTTGAAAAATGCATAGCAACAACCAACTGTTTTCTTGAAATGAATTGAGAGTCGCTTGGTGGCCATTCAACATCCCGACCTTAGTAACCCTTGGTAGCCACTAAGCATTTCTCAACATTGAGAGCTGATGAATGCCTAGTGGCTGTTAAGTATTCCTTTTCATTATAAATGGAAGATTACCTAGCGATTACTAGGCGTTTCTTTCCATTATAAATAGAAGAATGTTTGGCAACTACCAAATGTTACTCTATAATATATATTGAATAATGTTTGGTGATTGCCACGTGTTTTTCAGTAATATAATCTAAGAAATGGTGATCTCCAAGTGCTCATGTGCAATATAAATTGAGAAGTGCCTAGTGGTCGCCAGGTGTGCCTTAGTAATAAAATGTTAAAAAAATTTGGCAACTGCTAGGTGTTTCTCCTTGATATGGTTTTAGAAACACTTGGCAGTCTTTAGGCGTTTTTGTGCAATATAAATTGAGAAACGCTTAATGGCCACTAATTGTTCCTCAACAATAAAATTTGAAAAATGTTTGAGGGTCATTAAGCGTTTCTTTTCAATAGGATCTTAGAAACACCTAGTGGTTACTAAACATTTCTCGGCAATATAAGCTAAGAAACACCAAGCGGCCACTAGGCATTTCTTGATAATATAAACAAAGAAACGCCAAGCAACCGCCAAGCGTCTTTCAACAACATAAGTTGAAAAACACTTGGCGGCCACCAGGCACTTCTCTATAATATAATTGTAAAAACACATGGTGATTGTTAGGAATTTCGTGACAATATAAACTAAAAAATGTTTGGCGATTGCTAAGCATTTCACTACAATATAATCTTAAAAATGCCTAATGATTGTTAGGTGTTTCTTCACAATATAAACAAAGAAGTGCCTGATAGGTGCATGATGTTTCACTACAATATAATTTAAGAAACACCTGGCGGTCACCAGGTGTTTCTCAATAATATAAGTTGAGAAATGCCTTGTAGTCACGAAACATTTTTCTGTAATATAATGTTAAAAACGTTTGGTGGCAACTAGGTGTTTCCAGCTAATATAAATTGAAAAATGCTTCGCGGTTGCCAAATGCTTCAAGGAAAATAAAATTAGTAGTACCTTGTAGTCACCAAGTGCTTTGAGGAAAATAAAACTGGTAGTGCCTAGCAATCGCCAAGAGCTCCAATTCAACAAGTTTAGGAGATTAGTGGACTTATGATGCTTCAATGGCCATTGTGAAATTTTTGAGCTTGTTGATCCTTTGACGTTGAGGTCCTTATTTTTTGGAGTATATGTTTCACAAGAACTTTTTCGATATTTTATGTTAGAGATGGTTTTTGAGTTTGTGATTCTCCTGCATGACATATACTATTGCTAAATTCTAAATACAAATAGAGATGGGTACGAATAATACTCAAATGGATCCAATGATAATGAAAAAACATGCAAACAGTTACATTGATAATCTTATGCACAAAATGAGACTGAAATTCTACGACATAGTTTTTTAGAATTTGACATTGAATCAAATGTAAACACATAGAAACTGTGGGACAATTTCTAATTAGAAACAAACGCATATAAATTATTGAATAATTGTACACAAGGAAGTACAATCACAGAAAAGGCCAATCATACATAGAATGCAAATGATAAAAATAGGGCCAAACATGTTGAAACACATGGAGCGTATGATTAGCTAGACATAGAATAGGACAATCATAGATAGAAACTAACGTTAGTAAATTGATACTTCAAGGACAAGCTCACACAAATTTGGACAATGGTAATGAAATAAATATTGAAGTATAATGAGATAGAAATTAACAAATTCAAAAGTAGACACATCCATGGATACACGCACATACACAAGCATAAGGATTTGTTGTTGCACATAGATTAATTGTTAGAAGTACATAGGATGAATATCTAATAGGAAAGTGCAAAGATTTGGTGAATGTACAAGGTTTGGACATTTGAAAACTATTGGTTTTCATAGGTCTTAGGTGACATTTGGAAGGAAGTTCTAGGTACCTTTTTGGAAATTTGGGATTTTGCAAAATGATTATTTTTACTGAGTGGTATAAAAGGATTCTTAGTCTTGGTTTGCTAACAATTATTTTGTGCAAGGAAAGCATCGAAAGTGAAGATGAATTTATTGTGCCCGAGACTTTTTTATTTTGTATTCTATGTGTTTATCGTCTATCCTATAATGCCCTTGAATTGTAAAAGAGAAAAAGGATGAAAACCCATCCTTCATTTCTTTTGTCTCTCCTAAACCCTAAAATTTAAAAAAAATACTAGTAGATGAACACATACTTGATAGTGGGATTGCTTGTTGGGTTTTTGGGCGACTTTGGAATGTGCTTGCCGAGAGTTGTCACGAAAAGAGATTGTTGAATGCACTTTTAAATGTTCTTGCTTCACTAAGTGCACTTTCGAGCTAAGCGCACTTCCTTCCTTCATTAAAAGAGTGTGAGAATGAAAGAGGGAGTGAGATGGTGAGAAAAAGTTTGGTAGAACATGAGAAAGTGAAGGAGTGTGGGGTGCGAGAGAGAGGATAATGAAAATGCGAGAAATTTAGGAAGTGTGAGAGGTTGAAAGCATGTGAGAAAGAGAGAATGAGAGCAAGAGAGAAATGGAGATTGAGAGAATGAGAGTGAGAGCGAAACCCTAACTATTTTTTTTTGAAGAGTGACATTGGGATGGATGCAAGATGGATGGAGCAATCTATTGAAGGATTAAAGGATGGATGGATGGATGGATTAAAGGATGGATGGAATGTCAAAAAACATTAAAATTATGGATTATATTTAATATGAAAAAAACAATTATGAAGGTGGAAGGTGAAAAATATGTATCCAAAAAAAGATGAAAATAATTTGGACGAAGCGATCAACAGATGGACGGATGGTTGGATGAAGGGATGGATGGATGATTGGATGAAAGGATGGATGGAGGATGGATGGATGGATGGATGGAAGGATGGATGGAGTGTTGAAAAACATTAAAATTGAGGATTACATTTTATATGCCAAAAACAATTATGAAGGTGGAAGGAAAAAATATATCCAAAAGGAAAATGAAAATAATTTGGGGTTTTATTTTTTCTTTGTCAAAAAGAAATATCCATGTTGAAGGAAGAAAAATTATAATTGGGGATTATTTTTTTGGCTAATATATAATATATATTTACGTTTTAAGGGAAAAGATGAAGACTAAAGGTAGAAAGTCTTGAAGAATAAAATTTAATGTAAAGTATGAATAATGATCATTTAAATTAATTTACAACCCAATGTGCAAGGATCTTATGGTTTTATGGTAAGATTATTGCAATAATGTTTGAGTGGTTTAGGGTTTAGGTTAAACATGCTTAATGTTTGAAGGTTATGAGGATGTTGGGTTTAGGGTCTAGGGTTAAGGGTTTTACAAGATTTGTGTTTTGGGTGTGACTAAGGTATTATGGATTTAAAGTTAATGCTTGAATTTTCTATAATGTCACATTCCAATTTAAAGTTTTGGAGAATTAAAGTTTAAGGTTTAAGGTTTTTTGGGTTAAAAATATGGAACTTTAAAAGTTTGGAGGCAAATTAGGGTTTAAGGTATTTAAGGTTTCAAGGTTTCAAAGTGTTTTGAAGTTCAATAAATTAATAAGGTATTAAGGTTGGAGGTTAAATTATGGTTTAAAGGTTTAAAGGTTTACGGTTTTGAAGGTTAAATTGTGCAATTCAATGTTATCATTTCTTGGATTCTTGATGTCATACTGGAAATGAAATAGTGTCAAATTCCCTCATGAATGTGAGGATGTCTGAAGTGATTTAAGTGTTTGAATTTATGAGATAAGACTTTTGCAATTAATGTTTGTCATGATTATTTTCCTTAATAAATCTCTTTTCAATAATTTTTTGTTAATCGTCTCAACAAAAGTGATATACAATGGATAATGTGAAGATAAATATGCAAGATAAATTTTCCTTCATTTTTTTAATGAATAATTCATCATTAAATTATTTTTATTCTGGCAAATGTCTAGATAACATTAGACAAAAATCAAGGATAAATTATTGGCCTACATTCCTTTTCAATTAATTTCTCAAAAATTTAATTACTTTCGCAAATTGATAAAGAATGTAATGTCAACACAAAGATCAAGAACAAATTGGATTTAAATTCTTGAATGAATAATTCATGATATTTGTTTTTTACCAAATGTGATGGAATGGGTAATGTGAAGACAATGACCCAAGATAAAGTGGATTAAATATCTTTCTAATTGATTTATTGATTATGTAATATTATAATTATTTAAACAAATTTGATTATGGTAACAACTATTTTAATGTGAAGACAAAGATTCAAGACAAACTGGCCTCATAGTACAAATTGTGTTTTTTGAATAATTCTTCATTGATCTTTTAACAACATTTTTGATACAATCATTGATAATGGTAAAACAATTTGAATCTTCCAACTCTAAATGGCCTCCACATCTTTTGAATAAATGTAACAAGTTCATATTTATCATTTTAGAATAAACTCAATCAATGGATAAATTTTTTGTGAAGACAAATATTTAAGACAAAGTGACCTTTGAATGTCAATTTATTAATTACTTATTTATTATTTCAAAAATAATTTTGATATAATCATGGATAGTGTGAAGACAAAGATTTTAGACTAAACGGCCTCAATTTGATACATTGATGGATAATGTGAAGACAAAGATTCAAGACAAACAAGTCAAATTTGTGGTCTCAACCTCTTTTGAAAAATAATTATTACTTATTTATTAGTTGAGAAAATTTGATACAATGGATATTAAATTTAAATGTGAACACAAAAATAATGGCCTAAGTTGAAGTTAATGTCAAGTTCAAAATTATTATTACTTAATAAATAAATAAATTCATTTATTTAAAAAATTGATATGTCAATTAATAATATGTTGATATGGACAATGTGAAGACAAAGATCCAAGACAAAGTGGCCTCCATAGCTTTTCAATAAATACAAGTTATTTATTACTATAAAATGTTTTTTGAATCAATGGATAAAATTGGGAAGACTTCAATAATTTAGATTCAAGACAAAGCAACCTCAATAGGTGAGTCTTTTGAATAAGTACTTAATATTATATTAATTTATTATTTTAAAAAATTCGATACATATTTGCTAGTAAATAATGTGAAGACAAAGATCCATGACAACTTGTGGTTATTAAAGGAACTTTAGGGTAAATTTTATGATCCATGTGTAGAGTATATTAATGTTGATAACTTGTTTGAAGGTTTTTTTTTTGTTGAATCATTCAACACAAGGTTTACCAAAACTTAGACTAACAAAGTTCCCATATTTATAATTTCCAACTTCAAGTCTTTTTTTTCACATCAGTATAGTTGTGTATTTTTCCTTTTAAAGTTAATAATATAATTCTTTTGTTGAAAAAAACACATTGCATCTTGAAAATAACATATGAATATTATGAATTTAAATAATATGAATAATGTTTTGTAAGTTGATCATATTAAATTATTTTCATTACTATTAATCAAGAATTAAAGCATCCTAATAACAATGTATCATTTATTGATTGCCAAAACTTTCACATTTGAAGTGTGTTTCCAACTTTCTATAGTTTTTTCATAATAAAAATATTTATTCTTATAATTATTTTGATATTAACACATTGTGATAGTTAATATCCAAAATTTTGTAAAATTAATGATGCAATCAAAGATATTAAGGTGTTGAATAGAAAAGAAACTAACTTTTAAGGCTACAAACTATTTCAGTGTCCAAACCTATCAATGCAAATCCATACAACCATGGCATGCATCACATCATAAACATGGTAGGTGAACAACATAGGTAGTAACTCCAATATTTAGGGTAATAAATTTTTTAACATGGAACTTTAGTTAATAATTATATGGTCATATCAACATATTAAGCTTTCACATTCAAATTATGTTAGATTGTTTGTTATCACAACTTTCCCAATTGTCAGTTAATATCCATAATTTAGTTTGATTACTAAATTTTACCAGACTTTGTGATTAATATGTATTGAGTTATATCGCAACCCTAACCTTGGGCTCACGACCAAGGCAAGGGCCTGCAAGAGGGCGAGACAAAAGGGAGACCCGGAAGGCACATCTTATACTCCCGAGAATGTAGGAGAGTGTGAGAGAATGAACCCTCACATTCCCAAGGCAACTCCCACTTGGGGAGTTGGAGTCTCGAAAGATTCCCAAATTTTCAAGGAGTGATTGTAGGGGTCAAAACCCATTGGATTGAAAAGTTCTTTATATCATTGGAAATTTATTGAAACGTATATGTCTAAAATGGGCTTGCATCACCCATTTGGACATCTAAAACACAAGTCATGGCCAAAAGAAAGGCTGGGAGTCAAATTGACAGTTTGACTCTTAACCATTAAAAGTCGGGAATTGACTCGATTTCCTTGCGTGCAGGTGGCATGCAACATACCATTAAAAAGCTCTCCATGAAGGCTATAACTTTGCTTGGGACCTCATCTCACTCAGAGGTCTACACACAAAGTTATGGGGCTCGAAAGTTGCAGGAGTCCTGATTTTAGTAATTTCGGGATTCCCACTTGGGAATCCCGAGACAAAAAGCCATTTGGATGTGGGCCTCATGGAGAGGCACAGAGTATACTATAAGGGGGAAGGTGGTGGCTTCCCCCAAGTCCAGGCTGTGGTGAGTCTTGTGAGTTCGAGTTTGCCTATGGCTCGTTTTAGCACCAAAAATGTTCCAACTATGCACTAACCACCTTGTGTTGGTTTTGTGCAAGTCCATGTGAGTAGTTGATGCTTGTTAATTTTCCTAGTCCTATTTCGGATCTCCAGCATGCCCTCTACCCCTCAAAGTGCTATGAGCCAAGGAGCATGCCCCAATTCCTTACTCTTTCGCTATTCAATCTGGATTCACATTTGAATCCATTAAGGAGCTTGGGGGTGTGTCAAGTTATAACTAGACACATAATCAATCTAAGTTGTCATTGGATAAAATACATATTAACTACACCCAATGTTAGTTTATTTTAAATCAATCTGTTTAACTTCAAACTAAATGTTAATAAGTTAAAATTTCTTGAGTTTAAAATAGGGTAAATATCACATTGTACACAATCTAATAAACAAAGCAAAGATGTGTCTAAATGGGAAGAATGAAAATTTTAATTAGATTTTGGTTGAAATTGGCAATGTACATATTATAATATGTAGAGAAGACTAAAATGTGTATCTATCCATTATTGTTGAATAGATTGGAAGTCTTATAATATGTAAAATCAACCAAAGAAAGTAAATGTAGTTAATACAAAACATACCATGACGATTTTTCCCCCCTAGAGTCTAGTACCCCGTGTGTTTTAGTTGACATGCTTAATTGTCATTATAAATTTAAATATTAAGGAATTTTCCAATAATAAAATGTAATTAATTATTGTTAGACTTCTAAATAAATTTGTTCAATTGACTAGAAAATTTAGTCTACATCAAAATTACATATTAATTTATATACTTAGTTCAATAAATACCAACTATAATATTTATATCTTAATATAATTTTCATGTAAGTCTAGTTGTTTTGCCTTAGAAAATTCATGTGATGCACATAATATTAAGTCCTAAAATGGTAGTATCACTCCATGCAATGAATTTCAATCAAAGAGGCACTAGACCACATGGTGCCCATTAGGTCTATCAATTTCCACTAGCACATCCTAAGAAATGGGATGTAAATTCATGATAAAAGTTCCAGCTTATATTAACAATTTCCTCATCATTTTGATTTAAAGTTCCCTAATACACATAGTTTCATAAAATATCAATTATGTGTTAAGGGGTAAAAATCTCTAAACTAATTAAAAGTAAGGGCATATGCATCAAGCTAGTAACTTGTTTAATTTGTAATGAGTTCTTGCATTTTGAAGGATATGAAGTTGAAGGATAACTTATTTACAACTTTTTTTCAAATATGATTTAACACCACATTGATGTGCATGAAAATAGTTAAAGAAAAATCATTGTTTTTTAATATTCAATTACTGAAAAAAATATAAATTTGACCAATATTCGTGAATTAAGGGGCACCCACCAAAATAGTGGTCATTCACACTACAATAGTGGACATCCAGATCAAAACAATATATTAACCATGATTAATAGGCTAGTAGAATTTAATTGGGCTTTCACATCAAAATATTGAATCAAAAAATGAAATATTAACCATGACATTGTAGGTTAAACTCTAGTATATTTCAAAGAACATCAATGTGGGAGAGAAGGTATAAAAAAAGATGGTTGCCATCTTGTGTTGAATTTGGAATGTTGGTCCTCTACTCAATGACCATGGAGTGCAAATTTTATTTTACATGTGTTGAAATATATTATTACACATTTACATTAGATAATTAGTGTAAAAGTGAATAAAAATTATAAATTCAAAAAATTCCTTTGATTGGAGAATATTGTTCCTCATAACTATTACATGCCCCATCTATTTGACCCTTAATTTAAATGGAATAATATTCTTATAATATTATTAACCAAGGATAAGATATGGGGATATTCCATACTAAGCATTTGGGCAAATATTAATGATAATAGCCATAAATGTGCTAAATTCCATAAAATTTGCATAGTTTTGAAATTGAAAGGGGTGAGGACTGTGGACGAAAGGGTTTGTTGGGATATTATAAAATTGAAGGGGTAATACTATGTGCACCAATTTTCAAGCCAATTTTCAATCCTTTTTCCATTCAATTTGTTTTAGTATCCTATTTAAGTGAAATAACACATATTTAATTAATTTAAGACTTTGTAAAAGTCCAAAAATCCAAACAATAACTTGACGACATTATATTTATTCCAATTTTCAATTATAAATCACTTGATGGACACTAGGACTAGAAGGAAAAGTTTTTTAAAAAGAACATAATTTAGCCTTGTGGATATGTCTTTAAATCTATCCATGAAGGAAAAAATAAATTTTAGAAACAATAATATGTAGGATTGTTGATCATGATTTATTGCAGCAAGAGTAAGATCTGATTTGAAAAATAAAGAGCAAGACCCACATTGTATAATAAGTCTAGTGCTATATGATATCAATAAAAACTTCAAAATTGTGAGCTAACTTTTTCTCTAATAGATGAGTTGAAATCATGAGTTTATGATGATGTTGATGAGTTATAGTTTGATGATGAAAATAATAACATGGCACGAATGTTACAATGCTAGCTAAGAAAGTCATAGATTCGACTACATGTTAAGCTAAAAACAAATCCAATTATGCAAATGTTCTATTTTTCATAGTTGTTGAATTTTTTTATCAACAAACATTATGAAAATGGAACATTTATTTTACACAATTAGATTTATTTTGAACTCAATAATGTAATTTAATCTATAATTTATCTTTAATCGTCATTGCAACATGTGCATCAAGTTGTTAAATTGTTGTTCTTAGGAAAAATCTACAACCCTAAATTCAAAACCATAAACCATGACCTCAAACCCCCTAAACCCCAAAATAAAAATATGTTGAATGGTACACCACATCCAAACCAAGGTATGATTCACCTACAACAACACAAACAATAATTTTGACATGGTGGCCATTAAGAAGATAACTTAGAGAAGAGAAAAAATCTTGAAAAATTTAGTAAAAAATGCAAGTTATAACATAACAATTTTGATATCTATTGGGTAAAATGCCTTCAACATAGAAAAATGAAATGTAATAGTATACATAGAAAAATTGTATATACTATTGCATTCCATTTTTCTATGTTAAAGACAAACATATATATAGACACATAAAAACCAATTAATTAATTAAACTATGACTATATATTTTAGTTTCAAATTCATATTTGAACTATTTTGAAAAAGATTAAAAAAAAAATACAAACATAATATTCACTTGAAACACACACATGAAACACCCCATGAAACAACATAAACACTTACACTGACACTTGCACAAAAAAACACATTAAAATATGTACTGCACAACAAAATGTCTATGACATACATGTGTAACATATAACTTTATTTATTTATTTTCAACACACATCCAAATGAATCTAATTTTGAGAATTGTCATAATATGTACCTCACACCAAAATATGTATGACATACATGTGATGACATACAACTATATCTATTCTTTTCAACACATATTCAAACAAATTTAATCTTGAGAATTGTCATAATATGCACCACACACCAAAATATTTATGACATACAACTGTATGTATTCTTTTCAACACACATTTTAATAAATGTAATTTTGAGAATTGTCGGGATATGTATCACACACCAAAATATCTATGACATACATGTTATGACATATAATTGTATGTATTTTTTTCAACACACATTTAAACAAATCTAATATTGAGAATTATCATAATATGTACCACACACCATAATATCTATAATGTACTTGTGATGACCTACAACTTTATGTATTCTTTTCAACACACATTTTTTATAATAAATATAAATAATGAAAAACACAAACAAATGTAAACACACATTCACATACATATATATACAAACATACACAACCACACATCCAAACATTCATATACATCTATACATAAATACAACTTAGACTACATATAAATAACAAATATCATACAATTTACAAATTTACAATGATTTAGTTGATGTGAATGCAAATTTCATTTAAACTATGAATTAGGACATATTCATACAACAATGATTTTAAAGAAAAATCCAACATGAAATATTATCATAGTAATGGAAGAAAATTATGTCATTATTTATTCAACCCAATAAATTAATTTTTGACAGTAAACCCTATAACTCATCTTTAAACCATAAACCCTAAATCTAAACGCTATACATTAAACTCAAAAAAATTATATAAATATCTCAAATATGAACCATTTAATAAGTATATTATTACCTTTCAATTATTTATCAACGACTAGTGTAATATCCTGGATTGATAAATTAAGTAATTTCTTATCTTTAATTTAGTATTGATTTTGAGTGCATGAACATGGGACAATTAAGTAAAATATTTGATAATTACATAATAATTGACTACTGACATTTTAATATGTAAATTCATTTAAATATACGTCAAGAAATAACTTGTTATGAAATATTGAGTAGTCATTAATTAATTTAGAGGCATGTTTAAAAAATGAATTCATAGAATTAAATACCCATTTATTAATCAGAAATAATTATTAAAAATATAAAATATAATAATTATTATTCAATTAATTTAGATTTAATCTTTTTGTTGTTGCAAATTTTTCTTTCAATAAGCTTTTATTGGAACAAAAAATAAGTCGAAAGCAATACAAATTTGTATTCTTAATTATCCTCTTTTTAATCCCATTTTAGTTTCCAATTCTATAGAACATGTGTAATGCATTCTAACAAAAAATAAATGTTAAGACTAGTTTATATCATGCTTAGGAATATTATTTAATATTTGACGTAAATTATTTTTAGAGTGTTAAATTTCAGGGTTTAGGTTTTGTGGTTTGCAATTTTGGAACCATCTCATCCATTAATAATCATGAAGTGGAGATGCCACATTCAACATTCATTGTTACAAATCCTTAACAGCGGGAGATTTGTCATACATAAGTTTCATGCCCCATTTTTGCAATGGTAAGGTTTAGGTTTGAGTGTGATTTTTAGTGTTTTTTTTTAGACAAGACAAAGTGCAATCGTGTTTTTTATCAATAAGATTTTTCAATGTAGGAGTGAAGTGAGGTTAAGGTTTGGGAGAAGAATTTGGAACGACAAAAAACTAGAGCTTTAGAAGGGATCGAAAGCAAGAGAACTGAAAAGATAAAGTGTAATCGAACTTTCCATCAACAATTTTTCTCAATGTAGGAGTTAAATGAAGTTAAGGTTTGGGGGAAAAATTCGAAATACCAAGGAGTTGGAGCTTCGGAAGGCATTAAGGGCATGAGAACTGAGAAGACAAAGTGCAAACTAACTTTCCGTCATGAAGTTTTCTTACTATAGGAGTTAAATGAAGTTAGGTTTTGGGAAAAGAATTTGGAATGCTAAGGAGTTGGAGGTTCAGAAGGGATCAAAGGTAGGGGAACTAAGAAAACAAAGCATGACCCAGCTTTCCATCATGAATTTTTCTAAATGTAAGAGTCAAATGAAGTTAGGGTTTGGGGGAAGAATCTGGAATGTTAAAGAGTTAGAGGTTCAGAGGAGATCAAGGGTAGGATAACTGAAAAGACAAATGGGAATCCAGCTCTCCATCACGAAGTTTTCTCAGTGTAGGAATGAAGTCAAGTTAAGGTTTTGGGGAAGAATTTGGAATGCAAAGGAGCTAGAACTTTGGAGGGGATGAAACGTTAGAGAATTGACTAAACAGAGTGCGATCTAATTCTCCTTTAGGATGCTTTCCAATGCCGTATGTATTGTAGGGCTTCATAAAAATGAACTCTAGGGTGAAATTCTGCAATTCAAAAACCTCCTTTGAATAGCTTTTCGATATAACTTTTTCACCATTCCTACCTATTGTTCTTTAAATTTCTCAAATCCTCACATCAATCTTGCAATCAATTAACATCACAAGTTTGTTGAGGATTCTAAAACATGGGTTTGTATGTTTAGAAACATGTTGCGTTGATGGGATTTAAAAATGTCTTTCAGCTGGAAAATATTGTTTCTATTCGATCCCACCTTTCAAAGAAGGACGGAGCCATCAAAAAAATAGGTGAGTACTTCACACTTTTTTATTAACATCACAAATATTACATAGCTATAATAATGTACAAAATTGTTGAATAAAATTTTCGCAAAATACCTAACAGCTTTCAGATGGTTCTATTACATCAATTAATATGATGGGAAATACCAATTGTTACATGGTCCTAGGGAAAAATAATAAATGCCTAATGGCTGCTAGGCATTTTCTAATAACCAATTGAAAGAAATTACAAAAAATGCCTAGTGATACCCAAGGGTTTTTTCAATTTGGAATTGATGAGAACTCTTGGCGATCACCAAGTGTTTTTTAAATTGGAAATCATAGAAAATGCTTGGCGGCCACCATGCGTTCTTTAAATCCAAAATCCATGAAAATGCTTGGTAGCCGCTAGGCATTTTCTAGATTTGAAATCCATGAAAATGCTAGGTGCCCACCATGTGTGTTTTGCATCGGAAATGCTAGAAAATGTGTAGTGTTTGCAAGGTGTTTTTTGGACCAAAAATGCTAGAAAAACGCCTTTTGGTCTAAAAAACACCTGGCCGTCACCCATTTTCTAGATCGAAAATGTCAAAAAATGCTTGGTGGTTGCGAGTTTTTTTTGACTTGAAAATGCTAAAAAACACTTGACGAGCACCAAACGTTTTCAAGATTGAAAATGCTAGATAATGCTTGGTAATTGCCAAGAGTTTTCTAGATTTGAATTACTAGAAAATGCCTGTGGCCGCTAGGTGTTTTCTAGTTTAGAAATGTTGGAAAATGCCTTGTGGCCACTAGATGTTGTTAAGATCAAAAATGCTAAAAAACACAAGGCAGCAACTAGGCATTTTCAGGATTGAAAATGCTAGAAAACACCTAGTGGGTGCTAGACGTTTTTTGGATAAAAAATGAAGGAAAATGCCTAATAGTAGCTAAGTGTATTTTGGATTGGAAATGCTAGAAATTGCTTAACAACCACTAGGCATTTTTTGAATCAAAAATTGTAAAAAATGCTTGGCATTTTTTGGATTGAAAATGCTAAAAAACTCCATGTGGCCACAAGGTGATTTTTGAATTAGAAATGCTAAAAAACACTTGGTGGCCATTAGGCGATTTCTATGATATCCAATTGAAAATAAACATATGAAAGGCTTGGAAGCGAAGAGGCGATTCTCGTGATTCCTTTTATTTGGAAATCTAAATTTTTTTGTTGGTTGTCATGTGTTTTCTGCAACTCTATAGAAATAGCATTTTCTAAATGGCCCCTATGCATTAATCCAAAAAATGTTTTTTACGCCAAAGTAATTGTGTAAAATCAAGTGTGTCGTAAAATATTATTTTGGAATTTTTTTTGTAATTTGTGGGGTGAAATGCAAGCTTTCTTAATGTAATATTTTCTAAAGTGTTTTGTAAATGGTGGACATTCAATTGAAGTAAATAGAAAAACAAAACCTTTCCTAGTGAAATGGGTGGTTCATTGAAGGGTTCGTTTGGGGGCTCAAGGTCTTGCTTTAAATTAATTCTTAATAGTTACAACAACAACATTGCTTAATAAAATAATGTTACAATCAATAGAATCTAAATGAGAATATTTAGGAGGATAAAGTTTAAGGTGAGGATTAGGAACCCTTGAAACAATAGGGCCTTAAACTTGAAGTTCAATGGAGGCTTTGGGGCCATGATAATAGTTAATGGAACACACAAAAGGTTGAACTTTTTAGCTATTGAAAATTCAACAAACTTCAAAAATAAGCTTGCAAACAAAACAACCAAGAGAAAGCACGCAAAAACAAATTATAAGTTGAATTAAAAAAAAACTTATAACTAAAGAGTAATGTTTGATTGTTTGCTCCTTTTGTTCCAAACATGACAAAACCCAAAACAAAAAAACAAAAAAGTGTTATCTTTTCTTGTAGGTTGCAACAACAAAATCAAAACATGACAAAATCCAAAATACAAAAATGTGTAAAATATTATGGAATACCAAGGCATCTGACAACTCACACCCTATGATGCAGAAGTGATAAAGCCATCACACACATGAACACAAAGAAAATTATTTTTTCTTTGTTTCAACCCTAAGCCAATCGTCCCACTATTTTACAAAATCCCCATGTTAATGAAAATGTTGATGAACCTTGGAATCATGGGGTGTTAAAGTTTCAATGTGCATCAAGTTTCAACCTACAATCCATTGCTTCAACCCCAATTACTTTGACAAAATCCTAATTGTTGACAATGAAGATGATGAGTAACTATTACAAATTGTGGGTGCAATTCATTAGTTCCCACTCAGTAAATTGGTAAATTCATTACTTCCCCACTAGGTCCTATTCACTTTAACCAATGAATTCACTATTTTCTCACTAGGTCTTGTTCATTATAACTAGTGAATTCATTCAATATCTAGTCAAAACATTTAGTGTACAGGGACAAGCATATAGGGACACCTTTTGTTGTAGTATAACAACAGTCCTAAAGTTAATCTAAACTCCTTGGAATGTTGATTATTGAAAGCTTATGATATGCATTCATGATTCAATTAAGTAAGAATTAGGATTCATGAGGCACACAATACATGACATGCATATCTTGTTCGTTGACAATGAAGATGATAAAAGCATTGAACTCCAAGTTTGATCCTTGGAATGTTGATTTTCAAAGCTTTGATGTGCATTCACAACTTATTAATCACTTAGGATTAGTCAAGATTCATGAAACACATAATACATATATGAGGAATCCTAACGATTAGTGATGAATATGACAAAAGTCTTGATTTTTGAGCTTTGGTCTCAAAAGGTTGGAATGTCAAATTTTGAAACTATGATGTGTGATCATGATTCAATCAGTTTAAAGTTAGGATTCATCAGGCACATAATAATAAGTATGGGTAACATTACAAGGTAGAACTATAGTATATGAGTTTACAATTCATCAATCATGAAGGCACAATGTTCACAATTCATCGCTCAAGTTTCTTGTAGTTGCAAACTTCCATGTTGTTATGAACAATGTGCATTGTAGACTCCATGAACACATAATTACTTAGTAGACTCCCACCTCCTTCGTTAAGTTTAAAGCCTTAATGAATTACAACTATAAATAAAGATGTTTTGGTGAATTTGGTGGCCATGATTATGCCAAAACATAGCAACCTAACATGCCTTTACATTGAAATTATGTGAATTACATTTTCATGCACATGAATTTTCAATGACCTCATTTCTATTTATTTTCTTAGCTATTTAACAATGTGACCCTTTAGAGTTCTCACTTTTAGTGCCACTCATCAATGTTTGGGTGAAATAGCTAGCAACAATACCTTTTTCAAATTCCCATTTTGGTGAAAACATTTTGTAAGAAAAAAATTCTTTGGTGTTAGACTTTTTTATGGGTTGTTTTTTGGTGAAATTTTGCCCCAAAAAAAGATTGTGTATCACTGTTGAGTGGGTACCCACTTTGGTGGGTAAGAACTAATGGTTCAGTTTCTAATAACTTGGACCAAAACGTACCCACCAATTTGAAATTGCCTTATTTCAAGAATTGCAACAAAACACAGGGCAGAACTAGGTGGAGACTTAAGTCATGGTTCCATTTTCACATTTGAAAAATCTGGAACCCAACAATTTGAACTGCAAATTGGTTTTGACCTAGAACTGAATCATTTTATTTTTTTGAATTTCAAATTCTAGTTTTTCTTTTAGGTATAGGGTGTGTTGTAAGCACCCACCTTCTTTCCCATTTCCTATCACCCCCTGCCTTTTCTCTTTGTAAGTTTGCATATTGCTTTGAAGGCATGTCCCTATTTTTTCACTTTGCATTTATTTTCTCTTTCATGTTTAACCTTCCCTTTCCTTTAAGTTCCTTGAATGTTTTTTGTTTTTTGTTTTCCCCAATTGATGCTCAAGTCACTCCTCTCCTTTGAGCTTCAAAAGAATTAAAACCTAACCAAGGACTAATTATAATCTATTTGAATTCTAGTTAGAACTATTAACTATGATTTGGTTAACTATGAACCATCCAAACTTAAAAATGATAAAACTAGAGGGCAAATGGCCAACATTTGAAAACCCAAACCTGAAGTGGATACAATTTCTATTTTAAAACAAGAAACCCACCTGAAAGCAGAACCTTTTCCATATTTAGTTACAGATTTGAAACCAGAGGTTTTGCTGAAAATGTCAGAACTGCTGAACATTGTTCCACATGAGAATCAGATTTAATAGAGTTTATTTCAGAATTTTCAGAGCTAAGGTGTGGAAGATATTGATTTTTGGGTGAATTTTGTTGCTGGAAATTCAAACAAATTGCAAAAATTGGGTTTGGAAGGAATAGTCAGTTGAGCCCTCAATGTGTTCATGCTTGGGCCAACAGCACAGGCTATACTTCCTTTGTGATGGGATGCGACTTGGCATCCTAAACTTGATACAAGAGCATAGGTGGTGAATTGGAGTTGTAGGCTCCTGCTGTGGTGGTTGCAGCTCCCCAGTGAAAGGCAAAATTATGCACAGGTTCGTCAAGACAGAAAAAAGAAAAAAGGTTACATAGTGGTATCCACCCAAGATGGTACTTACATGTTTGATTGGTTTGGTGTTTGTTGATTTGATAATCCAAGAAGAATGATTTAAAGATGTGACGTGGAAAAAAATGCACTTGAGATGGTGTGTTCTACACAATATGAACATGAATTTTGGTGTATTCTTGTTGATGGTGTTGTGGGGGCATATTAGCTAGACCTATGAATGCACCCAACCATTTGCAGGAATTGGGTTTAATTTATCCTTTGCTGTATGCATGGTGGATGTGATCTATACATCAACTTACTCACAATTGGCCAAACATGTATGGTTCAGTATGAGTTGGATCAGAGAGTGTGTATTGAGGTGTATAGTTTTGAGTTATTGTTTTAACTTCGATAGTTTTCAAAGTTGCTACTAGTGTTGGTTTAGTCTATAAGGGTGACCTTGTGGGTCTATGTATTGGTATCAAGGAATGTGGTGGGCTGATCTGACCTGAGTAATATCAGCCTAATACCCATGTTGCCACCAATTTCATTAAGATAATGCCACTTTCTTATAAGTTTTGCCTGGTATGATATGAGGAGTACTCCTTCCCTTTTCTTTTCGGTATGAGTCTAATGGTTTTGGTCTAGAGGTATTGATTGCAACATGCAAGTAATGCTAAGTTCTTAATGAAGAAACCTTCATATATGCTTATTGAGTCAAATGTTGTTAATCAAAACTATCTATGAATTGGTACTTTAACCAGTAGTAATTGAACCAGTGACACATGTTGAACTAGTAGTGATAGTGTAACTGTAGTTGACAAAACAGGTAGTTGGTAGAACAAGTAGTTTGCAAACCCTGTATTTGGCAAAAAAGGTCATCTATAGAACCTGCATTTGACAAAACATGTAGTTAACAAATCATATAGCAGATTTTGAAAATTCTGACTGTTTATAATAGTTTTATTAGCTAATTTCTATTAGTTGATTAGAACAAGAAGTTTCATTAACAATTATGACTATTTATTATAATTTTATTGGATATTTTTTATTATTTGATTAGAATAAGAAATTTTATTTGTTAGTTATTGTTTAGGTGATTTGCATGAAGCATTTCAAAGTTCAAATTTAAAATATAAAGGAAGGATGTTAGAAAATGAAAGATATTAAATTTTTAATTTTCATATTTATTCTCTAATTTTTTAAATGTATGCACTTTGATTTCTTAATATAGTTTTGTATTTTCATTACAAGTTGGAGTACCTATTAGCATTGAATAATTTGTACCTGTTCAAAATTTAAGAAAGGAGATTTGGATAATGTGGGAAACTTTTGATGTTAATTTGATTTTGTGTTTTTTTTTCATTAAAAATATGAAAGCATTTTCTGTTTTAGCAATATCTTTCTTAAAACTATGTGCAAATTGAGTACATGTTAGTTTAAGAATTGTAAATAGTTCTAGTTTATTTAGTTTGAATGTATTTGTCTGTTGTTATAAAAACCTATTGCTAAAAAAATCAGAAATTAAACAACCTTAATGAGAATAGAAAAACCCGTTAACGAATGTGCACATTAATAATCCATAATTATCTTTTCAACCAATAAAAAATTAACATTACTTCTAAAGTACAATCTACTATTGTCCACCAAAATACTAATATCAATAAACTCTTAGAAAAGTAAAATAATCAGTAATGAAAATAAATAAAATTTATAATAATGATCATGAAAGACTGGTCATTTCATAAAGTCATTCTTAAGGGGGGGGAGGAGGGGGGGAAGAGAGAAAAAGATGGTGGTCCACTTTTCAGTCTTTCTAATTTGATTTAGGTCAAGAAAAGGTGCCCAATCTAATCGGTAATATATATAAATATTATGTATATATTCAAAGTCACTTATTTGTAGCATGATTTCTAAATGATTTTGAGAAAAAAGGAAATCAGGGGGCAAATATTTGGTTGGGGGGAGAGGGGGTGAATACTTTCTGGAAGGCAATGGTCAGGGGGTCAGATTTTGAGCTTTCCCAAGAATCACAAGATTCTTGGGGGCCCCAAAGTGAGTGCTTTAGTTTTTTTTCTTTTGGGTGGGTATTCTTGAATGTTGAACAAACTATTCAAGGAAGATGTTGACTCTCATATTCATATAATATACTTATGTGTAGATTATGCAAAAAGAACGGGAAGTCCTTTCACCCTAATAAGTTGAGCTGCAAAGGATCCACGAATTTGTTTAGAGAAATCTTTACAGGCTAGTTGTGTAGCAGATCTAATGAATTGATCGTCTTGAACTGTTGATTGAAGAGCAAAAAAAAACTAGGGGATTTGAATGCAATGCACAAGTGGTAATGGAGTGAAACAAAAAGACAAATTCTTTGTCCAAGTTTCCTGATTTGTTAAGGTGTTTATGATTAAAGAAAAAGGTAGTTGTAGAGTCTCGAGTTGAGCCTTGGATATAGTACCCATTTCAGTTTTGGACTAGATGATACCTGGAATGTAGCAGTTGAACTAAAAATGAGCTTTCATGCTTTTTGACCAGAAAAAAAATTCATTCCAAAACTTTACCAAAAAAATACCCTTCAAGTTGTTGCGAAAGGCTAATAGACAAGAAAGAACATTTTGAAAATCATGGGGCTTCCACAATATGTTTCTGGACTGTCGTGATCATTAGTGAATTGATGGTCAAGATCAGAACGCTAGTGAGACTATTAGGAGGGAATCCAGCATTGTTAATTTTTGACAAAGGGTGTCACATTGTCTTTTGATAGACAATAATTTTTGACAAAGGGTCTCTCCTGTCTTTTGATGGACAATATTTTGTTTACCAGTCTTTGATGGGTTGGTACAACTTCAACTTGTCTTTTGAAAGGTAAGAATAAAAAGTGACAAGTAATGATAATTCGCCAGTTTTGAATAATAAAAAGGCAGATTCAACTTGAAGGTTAGTACGCAAAATCAAAGCACATGTTGCAAACAAAAACATTACCTTGAAATTCTCAAAATCACAAACAAAACTGATATCCAAAAAGTATTGGAAAAAAAGGTACAATTTAAGTGAATAGGAAATATGATAAAAAATCATTGTCTCCCTTTTATAGGAAAGAGTCAATCCAAGGCTAGGATTCATCTATCTTGCACATTCTTCCATTCTTGAAATGCAGCTGACCAATCAATATTGATTGCAATGATATCGCACAATGACAAACGCATCAATACAGCCAAAGTATTCATTATAAGTGGCATGGGAGGAGGGAGCTTGACAACCTGAATCCTTGACATATAAAAATCCTTGACTTCTTATTGGTCAAGCCATGAACTGCCCTTTTTGTCTTAGGGGTACCTGTTTTCACTCAGTGCCATTTGTGAGTTGCCAAGCCGAAGGCATTTTAGCACTGATCTGGAGTATTTCTCTTCTTTGTATTAATAACTCTGGTGACTACCTCAACCCTCACCACTAGGGCGACTCTCTGTCCCCACATAGCTTGAGCAGATTGGGGTCCAGTTGGGGTTTGAACTCCCAACTGCCTGGCTACACAGCCTTTGCCCACAATAGGGTAGCTAGAGTAGCTGAACATCCTCCCAGATTTGTATATTTGCTTATAATGTGCCAGGGTGAAGCATCAGCTACACTGGCCCATTCACCTTCTTCATTGAGAGGCCTCTATGAGTAACACAAGAAGCCTTAAATTTGGACTCAGAGAACCTTATTTAGAGTACTAGTACAGGACCTGTATTCCATTTGCAAGCGACATGAAAACCTTTCTGGTTTTTACTGTAGTACTAGTAGTGTAGGTGCTGGTTCATCCAAACCACTTACAATATGGGGAAAAATAACATGAAAGCTATGACTGGTATTATTTTTTTCATATTTCTTTTAACCCGCAATATTTATGCCACTTATCTTTTGACAGGTTTGAGAATATTCAATCATGTCTTTTGACAGGTTTTCATTGTTTTTAATGCAAATACAAGTGCAAAAATCAACCCTGGCATCCAGACACGAGTTTGGAAAAGTCTGAAACTTGCAATTATAGGTCTTGAAGAAATTTCCTAGTTTATTTGGATGGGTACCTTACACACAAATTAGTAATGCCTATTCAAAATTAAGAGACACATTAAACATACAGAAGGCTCCTAACAAATATGAGACACCTTACAACAAGATGAGGCTTCTTGTAAGTGTATAATGTAACTCTTGCTCCTCCTACCGCATGAGTCATGATACAGCCATGATAATGTTCACCTCATGTTTTACAATGGTGTCTTCAGATATACTTAAAATAAAATTTCCCTCTTTCTTTACAATGGCCACCTGACTTAATAACGTTTGCCTTTTGCTTTGCAATGGGCAAGTTCCGTTAGTGGGGCATATCAGTGGGGACACTCAGGAGGGAGCTATGGCCTCATCTTATACCCATTATTTGAGAGCAATGCTCCTGCCCTGGAGGCTTACCATATTGTATTGACCACAACCAAAGAATTTCAAATTTCAAACCTATATTTGGGGCAAAGTGCAATGTTTGAAACATCCAATGACCACAATTCAGTTTGATCTAGCACCAAATAAAAAATTCAGATCACCACATCATAATTAACCACTAAATCTATGATCATACTAATACAACATTAATTACTATTTGTGTCATTAAGTGGTCGATTTGTGGTTTGTACTGTTTCCAGCACCATCACAGTTTTGACTACTTATACTTTGGATCACAAGCCTGTACCTAGTACATTCAACTTTGAGCAAGTGGATCCATGTGTTTCTGTCTTCAATTTTGTGACCTTGCTCAAGTGGTCATGCATTAAGTATATTTAGCCAAATTTGGCAATATTCAAAATTTGAAAGTTGAAAAAATATCAACCTTCCATATTGTAGGCAATTGCGACAATTTTCGGAAATTTTTAAATTTGAAATTCGTTTTTAAACACCTTTTAAAAATCAGGAATTTCTGACAAAAAAATTTCTTAACAAAATATTTGGCGAAAATTCATCACAAAAAAAAACACTGTGTGGCACCATGTTCTAAGCAACTTTATAAGGTGTCTCTTGTGGAACCATGTTCAAAAGACTCCCTAACGTGTGTCTTGTTTTGAAGAGGCATTGTTAATGTGTAGAAGCTGTCCTCCACATTAGCCTTTTTTAAACTACTGAAATTTAATAATGTGCAGAGTTTCAATTGCTACAAGCCAGAAAAATTAAAAATTGTCAAATATGTATGTTTGGTTTTGAGTGTGTAACCAAAAATATATAAGGTTGATTAAAGATTTGTACTTCATATCTGGTTTTAAACTTTGTAGCCTGATTTGGTCAGATCTTCTTAGGGATGACGATATCTTTATCTTACATCTTCCTACTAATGACGGTCATTTGGACTTCATAAAAAATTCCTAAGAAAAACAATGCCCCAAATCAGTGTTTGTATTTGGCAATTTTTCATCACATGGCTACCAAAAAAGACATACAAATGGATTTTTTTGATAAAATATGCACAAAAGTTATGCGAGTTTTTGGGTATTGCCATATTTAGACAATGGGTTCCAGATCTCACAGTATAGCAGGATTCCGATATTTTTCCACTCTCCTCTCCACTTGTTGTCAAAATTGGCTAATTCCTATTGTGATGATCACCAATGTGATTACAGAAGAAAACAAATCCTAGTACCAACTAAATTAAGAAATTTAGCTTTGGGGAGTGAGTTTTAGAAGTCCAGGTGGGGCCGCTTCCGAAGACAAAGTATAGGTGATTCATAACCAGGTTCGACCCATTCCTCCTGCAATTTAATGCACTTATTACATTAGAAATTGACACTGGGGGATGGTAGGGAGGGGAGGGGGACTTTATTGGACTGGCTATTAGTGGAAAACTAGGTGTCCTGCATTATATTCCTGCAACACAAATCTGGACGAGTTCCCGCAGTGGGCGGCGTCCTTCTGCTGCAGCAGCTGCTGTTCAAAGCTAGAACTATTAGCCAAGGATTTGACGCACTGGAGGTGAGGGAAAATTACTGTTGATTGGATATGGAACTTCAATCATCTCTAGTTCTGTCAGGAAGCTGGACGCAGCTGGCCATCGTGGAAATATAAATGATCATGGGCTGCAACATGAACGAACGACATCTTCCATTAGGTGGCTGTTGTGATAGGTTCTGTCATAACAGCCCCTTTTGATTAATGTGTTAGTGATGTCCTGATTGTTATATTCTTTCCTGACTTGTGTTCTCTTGCTTTATTAGCCTTGTACTTCTTGTGGATGAGTTCTCATCCCTGCATTTCTTTAATATACAGCGTTTTTCTTCTTTTGAGTACATTTTTCCACTTAACAAAGTTCATAGTCGCTCACAGCTCTCATAACCCCAAATGCAAGAGCTGTTAGTCAAGGTGTAACTCATCTTTAAGGTGATATTTTTCACATTTAAAAAATTAGAACCTATGTCTATCTAGAAAATAGTTAAAACTAGCTAGCTTGTCAAGCTATTAGCATTCATTAGTTTGGTAAGTTATTAGCCCATTGCAACTGTCACAACAGCGCCCATGTCAGTGGCTTTCCTTTAGCTTGATGTGATTACAGCTGCTGTGTGTAGCTGTGATCAGGGCAGCCCAATGGAAAGAGACCCTAATTAACGACAATAGATAGCTAGATGAACTGTAGGAACCTTCGACCTGCACATTTATTTCAACCAGTCGTGTACCTGCCAATTAGTTCATTAAAACTCATGCACTAATTATACGTTGGTATACTCTAAACTAGATCTTGAAACAGATTGTATGTAATTACCCCAAGCTCCTGAGAGAGAAATGTAGAAACTGTTAAGACTTTTCGATCTGATGTTGAATATTGTCGTTTACCATAACAGTGCCGACGACGGTTTTCCTACATGCTCATGCGCGTTGTTGCAAGTGACAGATTAACTGTAGCCAATTATATACATGATTATTAGCCAGGCCTGTGTACCACGGGTCAAAAAAGCCCTGCGGCTCCACCATGTTGTGTAAGGCGTAGGGCGAGCTAGGTGAGCGTCGCACGACATGATGGGCAATGCAAAGAGCATTCCATGACATAATTAAGGTCTGGGGTGTCAAATTCAACAATTTTTTATTTCCATTTTCAACAAACAATTTGGTGACCAGTGACAGTGTATGATTATCACCTGAAGATTATGCCATGTAATATGGTCAAGAACATGTGATGTTGCCATAATCTGCCACGGTCCTACCTTGATCAGTAGGACATTGACATTCTAGGATCATTGTCAGATGCGCGCATCCACAAGGTCAACAATTAGCATCTACATAATGACAGAACTTTTCACGTATCTATTCTAGATCCTGTGCAGCAGCCAATCAGCTAAACTGTAGGTACTAATTCGTTATTCATCCGCGTTGCACCTGCAGCTTCGGTTCATAGGCTCGCAGGAAACTAAGTTGCAATTACGTTTCGTTCATATTAAAAATCAGAATCGGTGCGTTTTGCTTGTTTGGATTTGCACTTTGTTGCTAGGGACTTCAAGCGGTTTCCCCTGCGTCGAGTTTCTTACCGTGAAGAAAACCTCCTTTTCCCAGGGCTACGAGATGACGGAGGCACAAAAAAGGAGTAGAGAGGAGATTTGCGTTTCCCCTCCAACTAGCAAGGGGATTCCTTCATGTATCCTCAGCTTTCCACAAAGGGGAACCTCAAAAAGTTTCTTGTGCTCAATGTCTGCATTACGTTCCCATCAACGCTCCTGAACATAACGTCATTTGAGAAAAAGACCTGATGCCCTGGTGCGAATTTAGCTTCTCGATCGAGTATGCTCTCCTTGAATCGAGAAAAGTAGCTAGACAAGCTGATAGTACTCGCTAGCTATTGCTCTACGTTCAAAGCAAGCTTGTAACTAGCGAAAAAGTTGATAGCATACAAGGGAGGAGTATTTTCCTCAGGGCCCGCATAATTTGTAATCAAACTCTGATCCGTACTTGCAGATCAATATGATCGAGACTTCCACAGCTCTACACCTGATTCTGCAACTGTTTCAACTCAGCAAACTATTTGTCGACTAGCGGCTGTACAAAAGCTCGTGTTCTTTCTAAAACTTTTTCTTCAACGGTTTCTCAACTGCGGAGACCAAAACTTGAATATACACGTCGAGCAGCTACGCACATAGCTGCCGATTGATAAAAAGTACATGATGCAGTGATCTCCCTTAAATCTACAAATCCTGCGCTAGTAAATGATCAGTTGCTCAAGCTGCGTTAACTAAACTATCTTCAGCGTCGCGATGTTGAGACGCATCTCTAGCTGCTGCTGCTGCTCCTAAATCTCCTGCAGCCAGCAGGAAAATCTGATCCTGGCGAACTATCCAATCGACAATCAAACATTCAATCAACCACAGTTCAAGGTCGACCATGGACAAGGCTACGGTTTTGTGTCTTGCCTGTGGGGACTCATTACGGCAGCTAAGTGCACCATCTAAGTTCGCAAGCACGAATCTAGACAAGTGAGTCTGTACTGGACCTCATTCTGTCCACCTCTGCTAGCTTCCCTGAGATTGAGAATGGTCAGTGCTGGTTCTAGGATTATTGGAAGTACTGGGAGCTTGTACAGTCATGCTAGTTGCAAAAGTTGCAGTAGTAGGCACACTGGCTTCTAAAAACTCACAACTAGACCTACCTTCTCCTGCATCGCTTGCTCCGCTACCTACTGACCAGCTCCTGCATGTTGATGGCTCTCCTATCATGTGGGAGAAGAGCCTAGTAGGGTTAGGCTCATTATAACTGCTGTAACTGGGACTCGGCTCCGACGTATTTTCTCGGGTGGTAAGATAGTTTACAAGACCTGTTCTAGTGCTGACTTCGTTAGGAGCATTAATTTGCGAAAGGCGGATCTTGTGATCCGCTGTCGACTCAGGCCACGAGGCAACGCGTGATGGCATCATCATCGGCGTTCGGTTTGTGGACTGGTGTAAACCTAAAGCCAAGTCCCTGCCCACGGGTACTGATTTGCACACTTCACAGATGTAATTACTTGACATCTGTAAGTTGTGATCACGGGAGCTCATCCTCATCGCGGCGTCCGGCAAGGGACTATGTAATGATTCGCGGGATTGCTGATCCTTGAGAAGTCGCGATTTCTCGATCTCAGCTTGAGCATGTTCACGTATTCTTTTAGCATCTGCAAGCTCGGCCTCTGCGATATCCATCTGCCTTTTGGCCATGTCCCTGGCGTGCTCTGCTAATGCTTTCTCCGCCGAGGCTTGCTGAAGCTGCTCTCTGGCTTCTCGCTTTAGAAGCTCCGCTCTTGCTATCTCGTTTTGTGCTTCATTGCTCTCCAGGCGAGCCTGCTCCTTGGTGCGCCTCGCTGCTGCTAGGTCTGACCACGCCGTGTTCATTTCTGTCCTCGCCTGGAGTTGCCCACCAATTATAGCGATTATGTCAACAGTGAATAACTGGACTATAATGAGAGTAAACCGTACACATACGCAAGCCTAATCAAATCTAGAGGATCTGTTTCAACTTAAACCCATTGAAATTTCTGCAGCGCTTCAACAGGATCTAGTATTATTGGTGACGTCAAGGTTGCCGCAGACAATGAAGGTGAGTCTGGGTCGAGGAGACTTAGAATGCCAAAGAATGAGAAAAAGTAGAAGCAGAATCGATCTCATCAAGAGCCCGGTATGCAGCCGAAATCGGCAAGTGCAGCTATATGCTTCTATGGCATTGATAGTCTGATCGAACTTTGTCATTCATTCATTCGGTTTCCAAGGGTAAAGCCTTCTGCAGTGGCGGTGGAAAGTACATCTGTGAAATCCAGATATATATTTCGTACGTCTATTTGAGTACTTAAGACTTGCCTCAGTCAGAATCGCAAGGGGCGGACAGGTTATAAGCGCTAGAGAAAAATGCTTACTTGTTCTCTTGCCTTGTTTGCTTCAGCCAAAGCTGTTGCAGTTAATTCCTTTTGAGCGGAAGCCTCTTCAAGAGTGCGCGCTACAATAAGAAACTCAGAAGGGGAGACATCCTGCGGCAGATTGTCACGTGAATGCTTGTGTACGGGATCACCGGCTGCATTATTATGAGGTTCTTGTGTTGAACCCTGCGCTGCTTGCAGAGCCGATTGCTGCACTGTACTTCTCCTCTGATCCGAAATGAAATTCTCGCGCACAGTTTCTGTCGTTAATACAAGAACCAGTTCAAGTTTTCGCACAAGGCGACCTAAGTTCGATCAGATAAAATCGCAAATCTATAACTGCTGCAAGCTGATTTAGAGATATATGCATAAGGACTCTGGCAAAGTTTATCTCGATCGATCTCAACTGGTTCTCATTTCATGACCGCGGTAAACCGCTTCGACAGAACTGAAGGAATTTCCCGGGAATATATCTCCAATCCACCGGCCAGCTACTATGTACCAAGCAAGAACAGTTTCGATTATCTTGTTAGATACATGCTCAGCTGAGGGCCTTGAGCGCGGACATGTTTCGATTGTTTCTAACTTTCATTCGGATCTAAGGGAAAACAATTCAAGGATATGGTAATTTGTTCCCACCACAACGATCTGACACACCGATTCGCACCTTCCGTCCTTGTGGGCGTTGGATTGAACCGCCGCAGGACTTTGGAACTAGTCAGACATGATCCTAGGTTCGGCACCGGCCTAAAATAAATTGCAAAACTACGTACACGAGCAGCCCGCAAATGTATATTGTGTTGATTAGCAGAAAAGCTGTTTTTCAAGGAAGAGATTCAACAGAATATAGATGTATGCACTATAGTCTAGACTTGTCTCGTACACGCATTGTGATTATAAAAACGTTACGATATCGCTAGTACCTACTGACACTCTTGAGCTGCTTCCTTCTGGATGTGAACACACTAACAACGAATGTAAATGTACCAAGGATATCACGTGATCATACAGCTGATCGCCGCATTGCTAGAAGTAGGTACCTGATTCATTCCGCTCACGAAGATCGCCCTGAGATGTCAAACCGCCGCTTCCATATGGAGTATGATAGCTGGGGTTTGCCGACGCGATCTTGATACCAGGACAATCTGAGCTCCTTACTCGTGCTGCAAGCTCCTGTTGACTGACAGCAATATTATGGCTTGGTCCTTGCGCCCTCGATGTTTCTTCACACCTCCTTGCAAGTCCGAATCTTTCGGTGTTTCGAAAGTCATTGATCATGCTAGCTTTTGCGGAAGCTTTTCTAATTTTCCTTTCTCCAGTCATATCGTTATAAACAGCTGCCTGAACTGAAGTAGACATTGGGAATGACAAAGGCAAATCTACGCTCGTTGCTGTGTTAGAACCGGTCGTAGTGACTGCTACCTCAACAACAGCTGAAACAGCTCGCAACTGTTTGAAGTTTGATATTGCAACTGGCTGTACATGTAGTTTGTCCATTGTGTTTCGATGCGGTTTTGTGTCGATAGTTCCTTCGGGGGTTACGTTTTGGACTCGATGCTCGCTTGATATCACCTCTGTAGACTTATTACTGTAGCCTGGACCAATTGTCAACTGCAGGGAGGGTGTGTTGAGCTCGTCGATGCTCAAGCATCTTGGAGCCTGGAGAGACTTGCATTCTGAAATAGAGACCTCTGGGCATATAATTCCGGAGTTTTTAGAACTACAACGAGTGATCTGGGACCTGGAACCCGAGACCCCTTGGAGTCCCATCGTCCCTTGCGCGGTGCTTGCCAAAGCGGCCTCTGATGACTCCGATTCTAGTCTCTCCACCTGCGTCGTTGTCGACGGTAAGAGCTGCTGCAATTCATTGCGTCGTTCCGGAAGCCAAGGCGGAATCACGTTCGTTGCAGCGTGACTTGTAGAGCTGTCGAACCTGGTACTGGCTTGCTCTTTCAATCTCGATGAATGATCCGTGGAAGGAGCTGTATTATCCGAGATCCCCGAAAGTGTGAATAGAGCAGGAGCAGAAGTGTCGGCGCTGGACTGGCTGGGACTCTCGGTGCTAGACACATTTCTACGGGGGGTAGTAGTAGTACTTCGCTGCAAGGTCGACTTGCTGTCATTTCCACTCTGCATGCTGCCTTTCTGTATGGCAGCAGCGCACGTATCCTGGTGCTCGATGAAACTCTCTACCCTGTTGCACGGACCAGGATCAGTTGCACCGTTCAAATTTCAATGGAGTCTGTGACTACCCCAATGATCAATGAAACTGACGGCAAGTGCCCTGCGCATGGCTAAGTTACTCTTCAATACGAGTTCGCCATGATTGTCGACATCGTTTGAAGTCCTAACTATTTAATTGGAGCCAAGAATTGCTAGAATGGGCGTCTTATGTCGACTCACATAATCGAAGGAGCTTACGTAGACTGCACTCTATATATATGTTATTGCAATCTCGAAGACAACCGTATGTAAGATTAAGACATCCTGTTAAGAAGCATTTGACACTAGCTGATCTAGGATTCTGCACTTCGAGAATACTTGATCTGTGCACGTGACTCCGCATTCTTCGTTTGCTAACTTAGTTATGAATTCGTGATTGATTAGTTATCATCTTAATAATTGTGAGGGACGTAAAGGGGGAACCAGCAGCAGAGGTATCAATTCGCGAGTAATTGAGGACATGTACCTTGAAAAAACCTTTCCGCAATCACAACAATGGCCGCGTGTGCCACAGGTCTTCAAGTGGGCTTTGTAATCCGATTGTACAGCATAACCTTTGGAGCATTTGTCACATACCCATTGCTTTTCGGTGCAATGCTTTCTACGGAAGTGTTTTTTGATACCAACTAGGTCGCCTAGGGCGTGTGCAGGGTCGTGATGCAGGCACGTCAACTCGGGGCATACATACACGCGCTTGTGAGTGGCCAACCTAGCCTTCTTGAGCAGCTTCCATGGTACCTGCAGCGGCCAATCACGTCGACAACCATCAAGCCTAACACAAACGCTCGTCATCTAGGTGCTTCGAAGTGCAAAGACGCATCGACCTTGATTGGTCAGTGGACTACTCTATGTCCAGTAGATCCTGAAGAATCCACTCGTCATGATCAACAACCGTAAGGGCACGAACCTTGTGGCGGCGTCTGTGCATCTGCAGGTTTTGATCCCTTTGGAAGCCCTGATTGCAAATCTCACAGATGTATCTGTCCGATTCCATCAAGGTTTTTGGAGACAGTGCCACCACCTCTGCATCTGGATCTGCATATAAATTTGGCATCCAAACCGCGTGCGTGTCAAAAAGGTCACATGACGCCATCGATCAGATCACACTAACTACTCTACGATTCCAGAAGTTTTTAAGATCGACCAAACTTTAAATAACCTCAACACGCAAATTAGTAGTGATCATCAAATTCGTTATACATGATGTATGCACTCTTCTAATGTCCTCTGATGTGCACAACATTCATCTGTCACGTTCTGGCACCGTGAAACCCATAGTAATTGATCAACGTGAGCTCCCGAGAATGCTATGTCGAGGTCGCTCAGGTTTGGGTATCTGATCATCGATTCGTGGCCGGTTTACAGATTGAACTCAGCTAGGTGTAATGTGAATTCAACAGCAATCACTAGAAGGCTTCTCATATGATTGTTGAACTCAGCTAGGTCACCTTGCAAGTCATCACACTGTCATGACATGCCTGGATCTCCAGCAAGATGTGCACGTTTAGTATAAGGAACACAGTAACCTTTTCACTGTAGAGAAGGATGCCGCAGGATGATCACTTTCAGGACTGACTTTCTCTTCAAAAATTCGCACTTCTCTGTTTAACGACCAGACGACGCACACCGAGAAGTTGGGTCCTTCCTTTAAATGCACTTAATATACGACAGCGACGACGGATTTATAGCGTATGACGAAGAAGGCCTTCCTAAATTCGGTCACGGCATCTCACACCCGGGAGTAGAATTCGCGGGTTGATCTCTAGCCGCGGCTCTAGTACGCTTTTCGAGATTGTACATCTGACATCTACTACAGGCTCTAGTCGACTAGCCCGCTAGTGCACCTCGCTCGACCTTTAGATTTTATCGTCTCTACATCTGCCGAGTCCAACGATATTCCTTTAACATCTAAAGTTCCGTCGACCTGCTGGCTAGAAACATAGACCAAGTGGCTAGACAGCTTTAGTCTTTGAGAGCAGCTTGCTTTGAGGCTTGAGCCCGCGTACAACTGAACCGTCAAGGATTGTGATGTCAAGCTACTTAACGTAAATTGTTTTCATGGCCAAACATTTCACTACGAATCGAGGTACTGGTAAATCACTTGACTCTATTTCCAGGATTCATCAAGAGATGTCTAGATTCTTACCAGACAAACAATCTTCAAACCCTGAATTTAGGAATTAAGAATTCTGTTGAAATGAAGGTCTGACTTGTGCGGCCGTGTATTGTTTCGTAGGAGTTAGAAGTTCAGATTTGGTGCTTTCTAATCAGTTGGGTTCTACCTACAAGACGTCGCAGTTCTCTAACCACGAGACGATGTCAACCATCACACGCAGCTTATCTTCTTGGAGATGAAGTGCGACAAATCTATCCTGGCACCCTACACAGTCCTGTTGTGAGCATTTTATTGTGTCGGCAAAACCTGACACCATGCACTTCAGAACAGTGGAACTTAACGTCCCTTGAACCTTCACCTAACCTGGAGAATTCACGGATAAGCTCGACCGAACCAGGGATGCAACAACTTGTGTAGAGAACACAAGTGGCGGCAATCTTCTTTTCGATTCTACAAAGTTTTTTAGAGCGCTACGATTGGAAGTACTTGAGGCCACAATTGTTTGTTGAAGGTCATGTCTCAACTCCCGAAGAATCTGTATCTACAGCGAAGAATCTGAGACATCTTTCCCATCTACATCCTGACTCTTCATGTGTCAAACATCATTTCACAGCCAGCGTCTTCTTCAAGCGCGGTGATATTGGGCTGAAACTAACGTCTGCACGAACTAGAGCCGCCCGAGTCGATATGTCGTTCGACTTGTTTCGTCAAAATACACCTTCCAACACGTTTCAGAAGGGTGGAGGACTGGAAACTAACCGTAGAAGTGGACGCTGTGAGAAAAAATTTCCCATACGACACTATACTAGCTAGCTGAGTAAGTCTTACCGTGGTCGAGGCTGCCTCGAGCTACCTAGAGATAGAACTACAGGCTCAAGAAGCTACTTAAGGAAAGTTGACTCAATATGCGGGTGATGTCTCGAGACAACACTTCTATCAATTTCCGAATCAAATGCTTGACTCCTCTCCACGATGTATGTTGTACTACGGCTGGGGAAGAGGACTAGGCGTACCAGGTGTCCCCGCAGGCCGGCGCTTGCGCTTGTTGCCGCCCGAGTTCTCTGGAGTGGCAGCCTGCGACTCATGGCTGGCACCACCCGCATTGCTGTATCCACTACCACCACCCCCATTGGCACCAGCAGTGGCAGGCGTGTGTTGTTGCTGCAAGTCGATCACTGCTGTACTGTTCGGATCAGAAACACTGAGCTGGAGGATTTGCGCCGCATGCGCATCGAGCTGCTGGGCTGTCATGGAAGCGCACAGCTCAAATCCCCCAGCAGCCTGATTTGCTGCATTCGATCTTCTTTAAAATCCGCTTAATGTCTTGCAGCTTGACATTCTAGACGACTAGTCACTCCCCGCCTATGAACGCTTCACCCGGTTGTTTTTCTATGGGACAGCAGCAGCCGTTGAGGGAATAACTCAACCCGCTGTGGCCTCAAGCTGTGGCCCCCCGCATCATGTATCGATCCTCTTCTGTCAGACTCCATGCTCCGTGACACTAGCTACGGCCTTGTAACCACCTACTACCGTTGTCTTGACTCTTCTCCCTACTCTAGCACCCCGGACGTGCTCTCGACGTTGAACAAGTCCTACCGCCTGCACGACAGCTTCTAATTGTTGTAAAACTACAGAAACTTTGAAACTGATGAGTGCGGAATTTTGCGAGCTTTGTTCAGGACTGGCCAACAAGAATCACCCGTTTGATGCAGGTAGTGCTGCTGCTGCTCATGTAACACTTGTGTCCCTATAACTTGCGGAGGCACTGGAGATTTTAAAATTGTATTTGGACAGCCCCCCCAAAAACATACAGACAAAAGTATTCCACCAGAGGACAGCTTGCTGGGTTCAATCCCTTTAAAGCATTCTTTCCTTTTTGGATCCTTTTCCTTTTTTGTTTGTCATTTACATGTATGGGCATAAAACTAAAAGAAAATTCAACCTGCGCACATGATGACCACTGCTGCTGCTACAACTTGTAGCTTTATTTTTCTTATTTTCTCTCTCTCGCTAAAGATAGAGATGTGATGATCCATAGGTCTCGTACCAGTATACACAAATCTTTTCTACTACTAAATTAGCTTTTTCTTAAAAGAGATCAAAAGGTGCTGGTCCAATGCTTGATGGCGACGAAAGCCAAAGTTAGTCTGGTCATAATAACAGCAGTGGTAGGAGTAGGGCCATCAGAACAGCTTACCAGTACATACCAACTTGGTCGCAGTTGATTTTTTTTATAAAAGTTTTTTTTGTCGTGGATCCTTGTAGCAGCCACTACCCGCGATCGAGGTACACGAATAGTACGTCGTCATATACCCACGAAGCCCGTCAACGACAGACAGACTACCAGACAGAAGGTGCTTAGCTGCTGAGTTCAACCTAATTATTAGTCGCACTAATCAATACCAGAATTCTCTGTCTTTGGATGGTAAGATATGGGGTAGAGAAAAATAGAAAAAAAGACTGGACCGTAGCCGGAAAACAAATTACCGAGGATTGTGGATCAGATCGAAGATGCAAATTATGTTCAACGCTTTTGGGAATTTGTGTACACTATGTAGGGTTCCTGCTCCTCCAAGTAAGTTTGTGCAACTGAGCAAATATTGAAATTGGGCATCTGCAGTAGGAGGGGGTTGTATTGTGGCAGCCAAATGATTGGTCTGACTTTGGAGCAATAAGCGTGTATTATGTAAGGTATGATGATCTATGATCATGCAGCTGCAAGCGGCGCTTCAATTAGAGCAGCTGCAGGGTCTCCTGTGCAGGCTTCGTCTGATTGCAGCTGGCTCGAGTATCAATGGGCATCATCAATTGATTCCCCATCCCGCCGGCCTGCTGATTCCCAGAAGTACTTCCGTGAAATTAGAGAAGAACCCTACACAACACCAAATTTTGTCATCCAAGTTGAATACTGAAGATTACTATTTTAGGTGCTGCAGGTGGAAGTTTTCTCTCTTTTTTTTTTTGGTTCTGTTTACAAACTTGTTGAACGGCGCCCAATTCAGACTGAGAAACAAAATCATAAATTATTTTTTATGCGCTTTTTCCAGTGATCCTTGGAGGCTGCTGGACTAGCTCAGGGGCTGGCACCTGTTGTGTCCTGTATGTGCCTAGCTATATCAGGGTCCAAATAGCTGTGTGCCGTAGAAATCCAGCCCACTGAAAAAAGAATTTGATGATCGAAACACAAGTAGTTAAAACAAGAATAGTGTATATTGTATGTCGTCCTTCAACCCTGGCAGTACCATGAGGAATTAGCTAATATCGTGAACCGGAGATCAAAAATTCTCAAATCTGCGCGGAGCATCATGGACATAAATTAATGTACATAAGATTTAACTGAGCGAGCGTGGGAGGGATTGCAAATTTATATTTATTGACAATATTAATATTACCTTTTAGACCTGCTTTTGGTTTGTGATCTCCAGGGCATAACTTGGAGCTCGTGGCCATGTTCAATTAGATTAGGGTTCCAAGAGTTGGAAGAACTAGAGCAGGCTGGGGATATGAATAATGATCATACTATGTAGTGGGGCCAAATCAGTCGAGACGCGAAATAACTGGGGGATTCCGAAGTCTACAGATTTCAACTCGAGTTGACTCCTTCTCTCCTGCAATTGATCAACCAATAGCTTTCTGTCAATCCCACTGGCAATCAGACTAGTTAGAGAACTGGTTATTCATCATTCCTAAAACTAACCGGCTGTAATATTTATCAGCTTGAAGGATGGCCCCCGGGCCATGATGATAATTGTAACAAGAAGCCCATTTCAGCCTGTGCACAGGCGACCAGAACGAACTGGTCAGATTTTATAATGATGGATCTCGAGCTCGTAGTCTACCTGTTTTGTCCTGAAGGAATAAATGCTAATACCAGATATCTATTTTTCTCGTTGCAGGACACCAGCTAAGTCGATGCAAGAATTGGAACAAAACAAAACTGGATTTTGGCTCTAGCTAGCTCCTTCTTCCTAACGTCTGCTGCAGCTCCTAATTGCATCATGTACGTGTCGAGGCTGAACCTGACGTTACTTATTCACCTGCGAGCAGCAGTTGAATTAGCAGGTCATTATGATTAAAAAAACCTGGACATGATATTGATCAATGCCATTATGCTTCGATGTCTGCACTTGCCGTCGATATATAACAGAGTTACTGTTACGGTCTTCTCCTGAGAAACATTGCTGAATTGTGAAGAACTTTTTCCAGTAAAGTCCCGACACGATTAATGGCGCCTGCCCAACTTTTTATTTCTCATTTTAATTTTTTTCAGACCACCACCACTCACTCTATAAGATCCAGAGGATCAATTGTAGTCAATTACAACTGAATCTTCAAGTCACTCGATTATCCATTATGTGTTGAAATACATAGTATATGTGAGTGGAAGCATGGTACAGTAGACCCAAAAAAAGAAAAGCCTACACCCACATATGGGTGAAAAAGTCCTGGGATGTTAATTTCAGCGTAGCGCGCGGGATCCGCCAGTATTCCAATTTGAGACTAGATTCAAGCGGTCAGAAAAAATTAGAGAACGGGACTTAGTTTCCATCTGAGGACATATAATTAAGTCTCTGTAGGGCGAACACGCGGATACATTGTGTTTCACCCGTTTCTATGGTTGTCTAGATGTGTTGGGAACAACTTCGCGAATTACGGGTTTGCAAGCAACCGACAATCGCCTAAGCGAATCAGTTAAAAGCCTAGACGGATGTACAAATTCGGCAAATCCCGCGATGACTCGAGATTTTTGCCGGTACACATTAAGAAAGTTGCACATTTATATATCGCTCTAGCTTTTTTTTCCCCAAAAGTATTAGTTCCATGCAACTAGCCGCTCGTCACCAGCTAGAGAGAGAAGCAACCTCGACATCGAGCCTGCTCTGCATCACCACGATTTTTTAGTGGAGTCCTCCAGGGTGCTATGGTTACGGCGATTTCCATCATAATGCACCACGTCTGGAAGTAGAAATCCATTTCTTTTTTGGGTGTTTGCTCGACCTGTCGTGTGTTTGTTGGTCGATTAGATCTAACGAAGAGAGGCCGCCCAGATAATGGATCACCAGCGAAGAAAATTCGCCTTTTTTGGCAAGATAAAAGGAACTGTCTAGATCTATATTAGCACCGTGCATCTCGCGACCTCTACACTTGTGGAAGGCCTCTATGTATATAAGCTTTGTTTGTTGCTATTTCCATCCACAAGTCAAGAATCAAGATGCCCATGGTTCCCAAACCTTCTATAAAAGTATCACCGAAGTGGCAAGTTTTCTTATTAGTGCTTGAAGTAGCTACTGTATTACTTCCCGATTTGAATGGGAACTTCTTTTTCTCGCCAAAAGAATTAAATCATTGACTATCAAAAACGGAGTATATCAGGTTTCATCACGACCTCGTTGCATGATGCCACTCTACATCACACTAAAAAAGCCAGGGTTCCTGGACGTTCATGAACTCCGTGTTTATCGTCGTCGCTGCAAATCGATCTCTAGAATTACTTATTAAAACCAACAAACAAACAAACAAACAAACGAGTCGCGGTGATCCATGGGGCTAAGACTCATCTCGAAACATTGTTAACAAATTACGTAATCCTGCAAAGACCAAATCGACCTTGTTGTAGAAACAAACAGACAGACAGCGAGTTGGGGCTTGGCATTATGCGAGACACAGAAAGAAGATTTCAGTGAAAGAGCGAGAAGGAGGGCTCAGGGTTAGGGAGCCGGCCGAGTCCATCAGCACGACATTTCTATCTTTAGTTTTATTTTCCTCTGTTGTGAATTCGTTCCTGTGCCTGCTGTGCTATTGCAGGAAGTGTGGTATTTTAAGCAAGCCTGCGCAGCAGCCGGAACTAATTTTTTGCAAACCTTTGTTTCTTTCCTTTCTTTCTTTTTCTACTGCATTCTAGAGCGATCTGTTGGCTATGGCGGCAGCTCCATCGATTGTAGCCACCCACCAAAAACCCACCCAACCAAGACCCTACCACGTCGTAATTTTTTTGCGGATCGTGTCGACTCCATTTCCGAAGCTCTACACTGGATCGACGGGCACCGCGACACGTAGTATAGCGAGGAAGAAAAAATAGGGCTGTCTGCTTGAGGCACCGACAAAACTCATCCAGAGAATAGTACTCCCCCATCCCCCCGGCTAAAATATTAAAATCGTCAACCCTGGCTCCAAAACAGCGACATTGCAACGTTGTCGTCGTAGCTCTTAGACGCTGATGCTCCGTTCTACGCGGCGGGTACCTCCTCCTCTTCCTCATCCTCCTCGAGAATGCAAGCAAAATCGTCAACGCTGGATCTCGTCTGTACTACAGTAGTAGTAATCAGGCAATAATCGTCATTCTTTTCATATATTTTAGGGTTATACATGACACGCCATGTCAGATATTCTTGTCACATACAAGACCTCCTAGGACACCCCATTGTTTACGACAATTCTAAATATTAATTGTTAATTTTTCTTGACACTTGGTTACATCCAAGACAAATGAGATTTTTATGTAACAAGGAAATTTATTTATTCTTTATCAGTATTCAAGATTGTTGGTCTGGTATCGACTTTGGAACATACCTGCATGGTCCGGGTATATTATAATGACATGGTCTGGGTATATTGGATACACTAATTAGAGTTTTCATACCAGCCTGGTCCTGGCATTGGGTACTTTTTTTCAATTTTTTTGGAACAGCCCTGGTCCTGGTATCTGTACTTTTTTAAACTTTTCATACCAGTCTTGTCCTGGTATTGAATAGATTTCAAAAATTTCATATCAACCAGGTCTTGATATTGGGTGGTTTGTGAAGGGGTTTATTGTATTTAGTGTTCTAATATATAGAGGGTGTTGAGTAGGCTTGTGTGTAGGTGTGAAGAAAAAAATTGTTATGGTTTTGTTGCTGGGTTTCTTTATATGATTTTTTTTTCTTACTTATCTTTAGTAAAGTAATAATTAAATGTGTAATAAGGTTTGATAGGTTTATGAAAATTTTAAAAGACCAATGAAAATGGGAGAAAGGGGCCATCATTTTCAATGTTCAGGAGAATAGAGTTGTATGATTTTTTTATAAGCCCTAAGATTTTTTTCAGTCTAATGGGATTGCTGGATTTGCAGGTCTGAATTTGTTTGCTTGAGTAAATTAACAGTTCAATTTGTAATAGCTATTTAAAGACAAGGTTCTTGCACATTATTTGTGCACTTTGTTTTTGTTTAGGTACTTATGGCAGACTCCAGTTTACATAAGTGTCTTTTGTGCTTCCAGAAAATGTTTTCAGTCGCGTGTACATATTCTGAACTCATTAAATTATCTCTAGATTTTTTTCTTTCTTTCTTATAGTAATTGCTTTCAAAATGTCTTTAGCTCTGTAGTTTTGAATATCCCACGTACATCTTCTTCACTTTTATTCTTTTGATTTTCTAATTGCTTCGTAGACTGTGTTTTCAGCACATTTCCAGATCAGATCATATGCACTTTGTTTTCTTTTTGTTTTTTGTCCACTTTATAGAACTGTCATTTTCTCATTTTAAAAATGTTTTTTTTGCTATGTAAATCATGAATCACATGTTCTGAACCATTTTTTTTTCTTTTCTTTTTCCATCTTTTTTATTTCACAAAAGTGGCTAAGTTTTGCTGAAAATACACACTTTGCATTGGCATTGTTTTTCAATAAAAACATTCACTATAACAGTCGTGGGAACCTCTACATTGCAGACTTTGAATGTAATAGGTATGTGTAATGTTGCTCACTTGTACAAGGTTGCACCATGGGCATTTTAACATGAAACACAACTCATAGTTAACTAAAAAGGGCGTGTTGGGAAAATGTCTGAACAGTTGACAACTTGACATTAACAAAGACCCTCTTTCCTTGTATAATACCTACAGTTTAGGTTAGTATAGACTTAGATTGGTTTCTAATTAACAAATTTCAACACCAAATTTAGTCCCCGTGAATCTCTTTATTAATAAAATTGAGGTCAACACAAGACATCATGGCTTACATGTGAGGAGTACCATGTGGTTCTATTTGTCTACCAATCTATTGATTCAAGAAATGGTAAGTTTGAAAATGCTTTAAAGGCTTATTAGCATGTCATCACAATATTTTGCAATTTGATGGCATTATCCATCAAGCCCTTTTTTTCCCCTTGGATTTAAAGGGCCTTTCAGTTGGTTTATTGGTTGTTTAGTTGTATATACATTTGTATAAATGTTGATCATAGGATTAGTATCCCTTCACAAAATAACTAGCCAAATTTTATATTCTCTTTCCCAATGATTTTTTTCCATGGTAATGTTTTCTATTCTACAAAAAATAAATCAAGAAAAACTTGAAGAAAAGTGGATTTAAAAGGAAATTTTGTTTTTCCACACAGCTTTTCACAATTTTAAAAATGAAAAAAAAGAAATAAAAGAACACCTCGCTCATAATGCTAAATATGCATTACTTTTTTTCAGGTTCATACAGACCATACATGATGTTCAATATCAATACTCAAGACCATAGCTTATATGTCATAAAACAAAACAAACAAACAAAATTGCTATCCAAATCAACTGTGATAATATGGAATCAAGGGGAAATGACCTTTCACTGAATGTATCAATACCTACACTTCATCAATATACTCTTTAAAGTTCAGAGACTCAGCAGCCTGCTTCATATCCAATTCTCCCAAAAGAAAGACAAAAATATACAGTGACTCACCCAAGGAATACAAGAGGACAAAGACTAGTGCAATTTGTGTTGTTGTGGTAGTGATCCAGACGAATTGTCTTGTGCACATGATTTCCATTTTATATTATGGTTCTAGTACCTGAATCAGATTGTAGTTCACGAAGTTGTAAAATAACACTGTTATGTGTATGTATATCAGAATTGATACCAATTAATTCTGGAACTACTTTTATCAGGAAACCTGAGAACCCTCTTCTGATATATTATTGCCATTCTCACAAAGAACTTTTAAACAAATGAAAGAGCCACCCAGAAAACCAAAGTTCTTTGCTAGTTCTTTCATGAAAAGCATCGATTCTTTGAGTTTTTGAAAGAACAGGAATAACAGGTGGGTTCATTTATTCTGATTTATTAACAAAAATCAAATACGTGTTACAGCACTGGCAAATACTACACAAAGAGAGCGTAGAATATCAATCAGGCATCCATATGTACATAATTTGTGGAAAGGTGACAAGCACAACTGTCTTAATACTCCTGGGCAAGATTATCAGTTATTAGGCATACACTATACACCTGTGTTGCTCAATTGTCCCTTTGTATAGAACCTCTTGTCTCCATTTTGACATTAAAAATATTCAAAGGAGTGAGTTTGAGCCCATGGTCTTCAAATTTTAAACCCATGTGGTTTTTGGATTTTGGCACATTTTTTCAAATTCAAGAATCTTCAGGCCCAGCATGCAAACTGGGCCAATTTCATGTGCACTTTACACATTCAGTAAGGCTAGAGATTGTATAGAGACAAAGCTTTACATCAAACTAAAACTAGGGTTTGTATAAATATGGAGTTTTACAACTAATTAACACTAATTCTTTATGTGTAAAGTTCAGTCTACTTCCCAGTTTTTTTTAAGTACAACTTGCCTATCTAAAGAACATGAACTTGTGCTCAAGAATTGTTTTTTCATGATTTTATTTTTAAATTTTAAATGTAACAAAATGCTAATTACACAGTTTGGTTCTTGTTCCAAATCTAACAACAGAATGTTAGCTGAAGTCTGAGTCACAAATACATGAACATGAACCCCCCAAGTTTAACCCTACAAACTAAGGAACCTACCTAGACCCTAGGATGAAAGAATAACTTGAATAAGGGCATGAAATGTTTGAGGAAGCTGATAGATAGCTCAATGCCGGCTCAATTCTACTAAAGCCTTCACCCAAGGGCATTACCTAAAATAAAGAAAAAGGCCAATGGATGAGATTAAAGAAATTAGTGATTAAATAAACCCCTGTGATTTCATGAATTTTTCTTGTAAATAATAATTACAAAAGGTACAAACCAATGTTGGATGGGTACTGATTGCAGGTCAGAATTATTGATTCCAATTAGTAAGGGTGTAGTCATGCTAATAGGAAACACAAAACACGCAACCAGCTTTTGATTTTTCATGTTTTAATGTTAAATTTTGTATTAATGTTGCAAGTTTTTTATAATATGTTTACATGATAATTTTTTTAATATATTATGAAAACATTTGATAATATGATTGTTGAAGTAAAATAATATGGATAGAGCTTCAAAACACCCATTAAACATTATAGCCAATGTTTTTTTTAATTTCTTAATCATTGTAAGGACTCTTACTATGACATGGAAAAAAAAAAAATCATCTCATTTAAGGAAGATTCTTTAAACATATACTTATATAGTAATAAAATGAAACACCATTTTAGATCATAATCATTTGTTAATTATTTTTTTCAACTTCCAAATCAAAATATTTTAAAACAAGTAATCAGCCAAGGAGATAGCACCCTAAGAGCTAAACCCAAACTGGATCTGATTTTTAAAATGGAAGCCAAATCAGATTGTTTGATTACCTAGACCTAGGACCAGATTTTATGTTCTATTTATTGTGGAACCAAAACAGAACCAAAATAAATGTGTTTGAAAAAGAAAAGCAGGTAGAACTGGGGTTAAATAAAAGGTTAAGTAACAATTATGCATCCATCATAGTCCAAGTTAGTAAGAATCAAATCAAAACCAGATCTAATTTTCGGAACCAAAATAGCACCTGAATTATTATTTTTTGAAGAATTATATTTCCAATTTCACAGTAGTCATTTGGAAACAAAACCAAGACAATTCCAATTTATCTTTTAAACCAGAACTAGAGATTCTTAATAAAAGTTAAGGGCCACGCAACACTCTTGTAAACCCTCCTTGAACTGAAATATATCCTCACTATTGTGAAGGTGAATTACAGAAGATAAATGTCCTCTGTCTAACACTAATTTTTTTCTTCCAGTGATTGCTTTAGGTAGGATGAAAAAAACCATGGTCGGTGAAATCCTTGATGCACAATCATGGGAGCAATTAGCAACAAGATGACAATGGGAGAAGAAGAGTTTTTTTTTTGAATAAATTTGAGATGTGAAATAGGAAAAAGGACACAATGTGATTTTTTTTGTTGTCCTCTTCTTATTTTAGAAGGGACAAAAGACTTTATGCCATCACTCTAAAAAATTGTTGTCAATCTGATCTTTTGTAACTTGCCCTAAAAAAGAAGCATGGGACCCCATCAAATGCTGTGTACACCCCTTGTTTGTGGTGGGGCCTTAGGGTGGCTTCAAGTTAGGAGTGCTCCAACTTCATAGTGGGACCTGGTACAGCAGGACATGGGAAGCTCATCTTCTTCTCTGAGGTGGGTCCCTTCTGCAACTCAGTTTATTGTTTTTTGAACTTTTAGGACATCCAAAATAAGTGAATGTTGGAGACTTATGAAAAACAATGGTCTACAATAATAGACTAGGAATAGACTAGGAATTTCTAGAGGTCTTTTGGGCATTTTTGGTCAAAAGAAATGCATTTTTATTTTTTTCTCAGAGAACCTATTATTTTCTCATCACAAAACCTGGAGCTGCTGACCTATTTGAATAGAATATATGGTACACCAAATTACATATAGGGCTATTCATACTTTAGAGATCTACTAGCCATTAGGTTTTTGGGGACTTTTTGTTGTGAATACAAAATCCCTAGGAAAGAGAAACTTTTCATCAACCCAATTATGGTTCTTTTTTCTCAGATTTTGTTAGACTCCCCCACCAGTCTTTCGTTGACTACCAAGTATTAAACCTGTTCGGATGCGTTTTTCTTCTCTTATTTTTGTCAAAAAGGAGAAGAGTCCATAAGTGGAAAGGATATTAAACAAGTATTTTCTTACTTTTGCACAAAGAAAAACATTTTTTTAGTTGGAGTTTTGTTTCAGCTGTTGACCAAAGGATGAATTGATGGCCTCCTCTCACCCCAACATGGGTGAACTATATGAGTGTCTCTTGTCTCTTTAGTTCTTCACCTTTTCTTTTGGTGTCCTTGTTGTCCCAAGTATTTAGAGGTGGACTCAACTGTGGAAATCCCACATTCCACCATAAAAAAGATGACCCATTAGTAAAGTGCCCACTTGGTTTGTCAGACACCAACTTTGGTGACGGGAAAAACAACAAAAGTTTGCGTAGTATTGCCACATGCTACCAAGAAGTACCATTTTAGTTCGTTGGATGCCAACTTCAGTGATGAAAAATGTGTGCACAGTATAGCTACACAGTTCACAGATTTGGTGATCTTTACTTTCTACCCATATGGTAGCTCAGATTGACTAACTTGGAGCCTCAAATGGAATCATTGATTTACAATGATATTGAGATATTGAGTCCCCCTCATACAAGCACTCACAAGTTGAAAGGAGTTCGCCTTGAATTAAATTGAGTCCTAATTAAGGATTCATGACCTATAAAGTTAGACTATCAAATATTGGATTGGGATAGAGACTTTTTTTTCTCAGTTTTTCAATGCTTCCAGATTGGCAATCATTAATCACAAGATTTAGCCACAGTTGACTATAAATCAAATCTCACAGTAGTTTTCAAAATCCTTCTATACTATGACTTTAGACTAAGATAGCAAGCTAGGGATTTTAAATTTTTTTTTTTTTGAAATCTAGCGAATTGAGGTCATCTTTTTTCCAAAGAAAATCCTTTGTTGATGTTGTTGGACCGTTTTACATTAATTTAGAAATTTCACAAAAAAAAGAAATTGGAAAAGGCAATATTGACAAAATCTTTTTTATCAATTTTTCTTTTTCCCTTTCTAAAAATGATTATTTTATGAAACTTACCAATACTCCAATATGTACTTTGGCTAAGTTATGTTGTTCTATTCTTTACAGTGTGATATATACAAGGGAAATATTCATGATTATATGAAGAACACACTCAATCCACATGAAAACACCTAAGGAACCAAAGATGTCTTAGTTACAATGCATTTGAAAACCTTCAACATTTGGAATTAAACCTAAGGTTATTTTCAAAGCAACATTCTAAGTTTCACACAATTATACTAGGCCAAGAAAAATGGAAGTCCGGGATAGGTGAGCAACAAAGGAGTCCAATGTTGCAACCCGACACATATGGAACCAGCCTTAGAAAAGAGTTCATACCTACAACATGAGCAATTGGCCTTTTGTCGCACAAACGCCAGCCAGTTTTAAAGTTTTAGGCTGGATAGTTTGAATATGTCAGGTTTTCAACCTAGTCAAGGTTACCACACATTTCCTTGGACCTTAATATGCATGAAAGTGGTAACCAACCAAGGAGCCCCATGTTGCAACCAACCATATTAGAGAATCCGCCTTAAAGAACACGTAATATGTATATTCCAGAGAGAAAAAAAAAAGGTGTCTTCTTACCATGCAAACACCAACACAAATTCCAAGGTTTTGTAAGCACATAGTCGAAATAGTTCATTTCTCAACAGAATCATCAGGTTGCCAGCATTTCAGAGAATGCCATGCCTGAAAGTTTTGGGATATCCAACAAGAGACATGCTCAAAGTGACTTAGTGGGAATGAGCTGTGTAGCAAGCAAAGCATACCTTTTGTGTTTTTTCTCTTTTCGATGACAAAATTAACCAGAAATTCATTTCCAAAAGAAATTTGGCTTTTTTCTTTCTATCTGTCAAAAACCCAAAACCAAACTTCATTTTCAAGGAATGGAAAACACTTTCCGACAGTCAACATGTAATATCAAGATCAATACTCATCTTACTCTCATCAAAGTGAAGATGTTATGTCTATGTGATGGTTGTTTTGTTGGATTGCACAAATTATAAAGCATGTTTGACTTGAATTGCAAAAATATTAGTTTCAATGGGAAGAAAGTCCTAATTTCTCTAGCTGCACTCTCTTCTTTGCTTTTTTGTTTTCCCATTGTTCATATATCTTGACAACATCAACAACAGTCATTGCAAAATTGCCTCCACAATATGTATGCATTATTAAATCTTTGTTAGATTTATATTTGGCTCATTCAAATGATCATGCGCCACATGAGGCACATGCATGGGTGTGGTAGTCAGGCTGTTGCCATCTTCACCTTTTGTGTATCATATAAGTCACTCAGCTTTTCATACCTGATCATTGTTGTGATATCAACTTTCTGATAAGCTATTTTGTTCTCTGTAGTGGTGATTGACATCCTTTATGATCTATACACATCTTGGATTTGGAATTATCACTTGGGTTGACACCAGGTTTGTTTGAAGTTCAAGTGTGTTCCAAACAATTTATCACACATCATGTATGAACTATAGACCAGTGTTTGCTATGTACAAGGCTGGAACCCTGGAATCTAGACTTGGACTGGTCCTGGTATCAACCAGACTGGTATGACCTGAGGCAAATACCAGCCTCATACCCGTACCTGCCTGGTAGGGACTTCAGGTCATACCAGTTTAATACCAAGGCTAAATTGGTCCCAATATCAAGTATATACCTGCCACATACCAGGCAAAAATGGGCCTTGGACCCTAATACCTTTTGGACAAGGCTGGTATCATTTTTTTAAAGAGATTCATTACCGGTACCAGCTGGTATGTTCAAAAGTTGATACCCACTCAATACTACTACAAGCCTCCATCCACCCCATTGACAAATCTGGTTCTAATTTATTTTAATATTATACATACAAAAATACACATAATTTAGTGGTGTCTCAAAATTTTGGAGCCACCTTTTTCATTAAAATGTACATTTCTCATGACCGATTATATAACAAAAGTTCTAAAACATGCAATAAAGTCGTTCCAGAAAAATTAGCTTTCCATTTTCAACCCACCCAAAAGCAATAGAAATTGATGACAACAACAAAACAAGCAACATGGTGAAACCAATAGTAGGCAATTTTTGTCGAAAACTAACAAACATTTTCATCAACCCTGATTGGTGCTGACCAAATTGTGTAGAGATGTATGTTATATTTATTGTTGGGTATATGACTATGCTTGAATCATGTTGTTTTCTTACTATTTCTAACGTATCCTATTTCAGCAAAGCTTTGAGAGGAAGCTTTGGCTTCACTATGCATGGAGAAATTTTATCTTTTGCCTCATATTTATCCCTTTTCTCTTCTTGTACTCTTCTTCTTTTCTTGTTCTCCTCATAAAGTCTTCTTCCTTTTCCTTCATAGTACTTTTCTGCCCCCCACAGCCTTTAGGCTTCTGCTACTTGTATTTTCATTAAGTCCTCTTCCTTTCCCATTCGTCCAATCACACCAGATTATGTATTCACCCCCCTTGGAACAGACTTTGCAATAGTTCCATAGTAAATAAAATTTACATGGGAACCTATTCTGCAGAAATATGAGCACTTTTTACATGGATGAATTTGCATGGACAAACTCTGTTAACAGAAACTGCCACCAAGGTGGCAGATTATGGACATCATTAATCAGCCGAGGTCTGTTCTAGGGCATTGCTCTAAAATATAACCAGTGTTTCCTCTGTTGATGTGCATTAATGAATTATATTTCAAATATAGAAAATTATTCATATTTGTTCTGTATTTTACTTTTGAGCTTTAGTAGCATTCCTGAATAGTGAAATCAGCATACCACAAATGATCCCAGAAAAACTTGTAAAAACACCAGAGTAGAGGTGTGTTCACACTTGATGTTAGAGACTCAAGTGTTAAGTCCCTTAACACCGTGCTAGCCATTCAAGACTTAAACCTAGTTACTATGAAATTTTTATGTTAAGCTAACATTCACTTAACATTAAGCTATAACTCATTTAACATTGGGTGCCACCTAGGATGCCACCTAGATTTTCATTTAACACTGACTTAACATCAAGTGTGAATGCACCATAAGACCCCAAAGCCAATTGCATATATAAAATGGGAGTGATAGTTGCAAATAATAGTACTAATTATTGAAAAGCATGGCAAGTATTCAACACTGATTTTGCCCCAAGATGTTAATTCAGTCCCTCATTAGATTTGTGTGATTGCTCCTTCATTCCAAAGTGAAGATCCCAATCTAGGGGACTTAGGCATGGCCTTCATTCAAGCCCTTTGTTGTAAAGTGAATAACAAAATAAGGAAGGTCCCATCGAACATGCTACCTAGGGAATGGTGGAACTTGATGATGTCCACAAAAGCTAGGTAAGCTCACAAGAACTGAGGGACAAAAGGACACAAAATGCAAGGAAGAAAGTGGGCCACCAAATGCATAGAGGTTGTGCCCAGGACCCTGGGGGCTTGGATGGGACAGGGGCAGTTCACCAATTCTATGGCCTATTATGGTCATGCTTACCTGAATGAATAGCACTCTCCTCAGACATCATCTCCACACATGGGCTTCCTTCTTGCTACGAGATGCTCTCAAACATGCACTCAAACCAAGCTGTCCAATGGCTGCTCACTCTAGACAGGACTCAAAGCACTCCAAGATTCAATTTCCCATGTGTATTTGGAGGGCACCTTACATTTAGAAATATCTCTCCTAGAAAAGAGGAGTTATCTTACACCTATTCCTTAAGAGTGGGACAGATCTTACACCTTATAAAAGCATATTATACCTATTGATAGGTTTAAGATCTGTCCCACTCTTAAGGAGTAGAGTAAGAACCATACCTCTCATACAACTTGTGATATAAGTATGTTTATATTCATTTTAGTGTTTGCCTTGTGCACTATGGTGGCTAAAGCCCATAGTTCACAGACATTTGTAGGATGTAAGGCCAAACATTGCTACCACTTCATCCTAAGCCCTTATTTTGAGAATGCTCCCATCCTAGGGTTTTATGGCACACATAATGAGCTAAGTCAATTTGCTCAGTGCAATTGAAGGGCATGTTTAAGGCTAAAATTGTGCCTTTACAAAGGCTAGGTGTTTTGAAAATGAAACAATTGATAAAACCTTGGTAAATTTCACTAAACAAAATGCCCAGCAAAAGGGGAAACGAAAGAACAAAGAGAAATGACACATGTTTGAGCCAAAAGAGCAAAAGGGTGCAAACAAGATACAATGAACCAGTGTTGTTACTTTAAACAAGGACTTCATGTCCTTTTGTTGAAAAAGAAGTTTTTCATAGAATGAATTTTTGAGCGAAACCTTTGCAAATTCTTATAAAAAGTATGTATAGACATTTCAATACATGATTTTTTAAATCATTTTTAATAGTGTGTAGATTTTTGTAGATTTCGTGTTACGTCTAATAAAAATTTCAAACTATAATCAAAAAACATTTACAGTTTTTTTTTTATATAATAAATTACAACTTTTCTTAACACATCATGTACATTACACTCCATTCATATATGGTAAAAGACTCTTGAACTTTTAAATTTTGGATCAATTTTGAAAAAAAATTAATTTTTTATGTTTTAAATTTTCATATTTTTAAAATTATGAATTTTTTTGAATGTAGCTAATAGTTTTTTATTCTCTTAATTTTTTTCCCATTGAAATAATTTTATCATATGAATCCTTCTAATAGTCTTTTACAAAATTAACTCCTTCTAGGGTGCAATCACAATCCAACGAATCAAAAAAGGCATTAGACCGCAAAGAAAAATGGTCAAAATTGGATAATTATGTTTTCTTATTTAAAATCATAATAATCATGGCAAGTTGTTGGTTTTTCATTAATATGAATGTCAAGGAATTGAAACCATTAATCCATTTGATAAAATTTTAAATTTAAGTTTTGATTTAAGACCTCTAAAAGTGAACACCTAATGGTGTTAGACAAGAGTTAATTTTGCAAAGGACTATCGACATGACTCATATAATAAAACACATTTTATGAGAAATTAATTAAGAGGATAAAAATTTATTAACCACATTGAAAAATCATTCATACCTTAAAATGTGTGAAATTTTAAAACTTTAAAAATTCAAAGAACTTTTGAAAATTGATCCAAAATTTTAGAACTTTGAAAGTCCTTTACCACATATAAATGAGGTATAAACTACATGATGTGTTAAGAAAAGTTGTAGCATATTATAAAAAAAAAACGATCAAAAACATGAAAAAACAATAAAATTAAAAAAGCCCTCACTTGCAACAACAACACACCTTAAAATAAAGGCAACATAAGCTCTTTGCAAAGCTATTAACAAGGTAAGCCCAACTTCAAATGGTAACAATAGGAATGTCACACCTTGATTTTCCTAAATTCATCAAACTTTTAAAAATCATAGGAAACATTTAAATAAATATTTTTAAAAACTTTACTGAATACATTTATTAAGTTCCATAGATGAAGAATATTGTGTATTTTGATATTCCCAATCATTACATTTAGAAAAAAATTCAAGAATGTAACAATGGGACTCCTTTCTTTGAACTTTTTGGTCAGGACCACAAATTTGAAACATGATTTGATAATTTTCTTGGGAATTTTTTTCTTAAAGTGATTTTAAAGTCATTTTATTTTTAATTTTTTATTAAACAATTAATTGGATAAGTATAATTTAGTTATGAATTTTCAAAGTTAAAGCTATCAATTTTTAAAGTTGCCATTTTTATTTGAAATATATATTTTTAACAATTTCTGAAAAAATTATTCCAAAATAAACAAGCCATATATTGGTGCATGCAATGGAGAAACATGAGGAGACGAAAATTTATAGTTGTGAAAATATTTAAAGAAAAGGGCTCAAGAAAATGATTTGGCCATTTTTTGTTCCTTAACTATTTTTTAAGGTGGTTTCTAATAGTACCACTCAAGGATGGGTTCACCCAACACCTTTTACCTACAAAAAACATGTAGAATAATAAAAGGGGGCCAAACCAATTAGCACATCAATGAATAAAATTGTCTGTTTGTTGGTGCAAACAACCAAAAACCTCTATGGCAAGGAAAAGAAATGCATCCTCTAAATGCCAATTGTAGTAAAATCCTTTCTATTTGTTTCTAAAGTGCCATTGTCGTGGCCACCTCGCAAAATGAAGTGACATGTGAACTATTTTTTTTCAAATGAGATTAGCAATGACAACATTGACCTACAAGGTGCAAATACCATCAACCCACCAACTATAAAACTAAAGGGAGGGCAACAAAAGGACATGAGTTTATTTACACAAAACATGAAACCTCACATCTTTCACAATGGAGGCAAATGTATTCCAAATAACGTTGTGAAATGCAATCCATTACCCACCATGGGAATAATGAAAAAAATGGGTCCCCATTAAATCTAAGGGTTAATCACAAATGCAATGAGTCAACCCAAAAATTAAAGGATGCCCAACGTAGTGCATAATGTAAAGAAGAAACAATTTTTCATTTTTTTTGAAGCTAATAATCATTTGTTGAATATAATGGAAAATTTTTAATTTAATTAAAATTGCCACAAATATTTACTCGTATTAAAGGCTTTGGCCTTGGGCTTTACTTTACATATAATGCATTTAAAAGTGATAAATGTTGCAAAGCACACATGCCAAGAAGAGGTTTCCATCATTCTATTTTGGTTTGGAATTAACCACATGCAACTTTTCCACTATTTGGGTTATTCTTGCTTGATCCCAATATACACAATGTTTGGGCAACTGTTTAAAATTGCTTCAAACTCAAAATATTTTGCCCAAAGTTAATTATGCAAAAATGTATTTAAAGCCCAAATCAATGATTTTTTTTCTAGGAAATGTTTTGCTATTTTTTCAACCTAAATCATCTTATTTCAACCTATAAAAGGTTAAATTATTATGGAATAATGGCTCAAGTTGGCAAGATTTTGAAAAATTAAAAATAAAAAGCCTCACATTTATATATTATGTTCCACTAGGTAGCCAAAAATATAGAAGGATATTGAAATGTTTTTATTTTTTAGGGGGTGAGGTTTGGATGGGACAAAACTACAAGCACTTAAACTTCATTATATAATTTTCAACATTTTCAAAACTTGACTATGGCATATGGCATACCACGGTCCACAAATATATATTCACTATTCTTCCAATTAGAGTTTGAAAAGTGTGAGCATGTTTAATTAGTTGCACCTTTGTGGTGAGAAAGTTTAGATGCAATTCAAAAAACGTTTCATTCATTTTTTTAATATTCCATTTGTTATTGTCCATTTTGGATGTTTATTTTAAGTGACTTTCCTTTTTGTTCTACATTTTCAAAATTTATTATACATTTAAATTGAGTGATATGATTATGATAATTTGGAAAATCAAATATTACTTTGATTTTATTTAACAAATCAATAAGAAAATGCCCCTTTCTGGATGCTAGTATTGAACTACAAACCCAAAAAAAATATCAAAGGTACATCATGATAACAATAATCAAGATTGGAACAATTTATAAGTTTCTAATTATGTATGAACAAAAATTGTGTTTTTGTGGCAATTAACCATTTAAAATTTAGACCAATGTTAACAATGTCCTTATTTGGTAGGATGTCAACCTCCAAGATGTCCCAAATTTGGGCATCCCTAATAAAAATTAGGTTTTAATAGGATTCTTTCATTCATGAGACATCTTGTCCAGGTCTGGAAAATAGTTGGGGATGATGGGTGTTGAATGGTGTTGGGGGACAACAAGAAGGATGTCGAAGAATGATGAGTGTGTTGGGAAACACATTAAGGGCATTAGGAAACATGTTGAAGGACCCAAAAAAATGAGCAAAATATATACTTTGTTTTGTTTTGTTTCCAAGCATGAGGAAGCACACAAAAGGGCATTGGAAATCTTTATTTTGAATGCTAAAAACAATTGCAAGGGGGATAACAAGGGACGTTGAAAAACTAAAAAACATTTGAACACCAACTAATGTTTTTTTCCAAAACAAAAGTTTTTTTCAAATGTTGAAAGGGATGCCAAGGGAACCAAAAAGAACACTCAAGGACACCAAAGGTTTGTCCATGTCCAGTCACATAGAGCACATTGGAAAAATGTAAGTCTAAACCTTTCCCCATACCTAAATTGTAACTATGGAAGAAAAAATATGTGCAAATTTTTTTTTTGATAGTAATATTGATCCACCAAGAAAAACTATAAGGTCATCCCTTCTAATTTAAACATTAACATTGTGAAATTTTTATTATAATAGGATAACTATTGGAATCAAAATATGATAAATCAAAATTTTAAAATGATGAATTTCACACAAGGAAATTTCTCCAGATCAACCCAGGTGTTTTCAACTTGTTTCCAAATCAATCATTTTCACAACTATCATTTTAGCTATCCTTTGTGACATCATGGTAATAACAACTTATAGTTATGTTTCCACCCATAAAATGGTTTTAAGTTGTAGATGTGACTATGATTTGTGAGCACTATTGGTTTGAACAAAAATGAAAATGGGTCCAATATTGCTAATAGGAGCCACACCTACCCCCTTAAACCTATGTCTTTTCATTGTTTTTTAAAGATGTAATTGGATTTTTTCAATTTAAATTTTTTTAATAATCTTCAAAGTTTTGCTAGTATTATTATGTTAAGTTTTTTTTAAAATTTTCAAAACTATGGCATTGTAAAAAAATTCAATTTGTGTTTTTGTGTTTTTACTATTTAAATATTAGTTAAAAACACTACTTACATAACGTAAAAAGTGTTTTGTGTACCTTTGATTCATTAGATTGATTCTAAATTTTTTGGATATGTATACCAATATATTGAAAATAACATTGCTAAAAAAAATATCCATTTATAATTTTTTAACAATTCAAAATACACCAAATTAAATATTAGTGGTTATGATTGCTAATGGTGCATGTTAATGTGATTGCACCCAAATGAAAAGTGTTTTCATCTCATCCATAATTCATGGTGTCAAACAATAGATGAAAGTTTGATTGTTTTTGCAATTAATAATGTGGTTTATAAGTAATTAGAGAACATGTGACATCTCGTTCAACTTGAATTATGACTTATATCATCATTCCAAATGTACATGTGTTAATGGCTAATTATTGTATATGTCATATTAGTTTAAACAACCTAAATAACTTATGTAACTTTCAAATACCTTAAATAATATAAATACCCCATAAGTAGGTCCCTAGGAACCTAAATAGCCCATGAAACCCTTAATTACCTTAATTAGCCCTTAAGGAGCTTAGGTAGCCCCTACATAAGCCCCTAAATACCCTAAATAGTTTAAACAACCCTTAGAGAGCCCTTTAATAATTCAGATAACTCCTAGGTAAGCCTTTAAATACCCTAGTTAATCCACATGTGACAAATAAGTAACCCTTAGATACCCTACATAACCTAGGAAACCTTTAAATAACCTTTAAATAATTTAGGTAACCCTTAAGTACTTTAATTCAATAACCTAGGAAGACCTTTGGTAGCATTGAAGTAACTTATAGTTGGCATGTAAATAGCTTAGGCAATGTTTAGGTAAGCCCTTAATTACATTAAATAGCCTTTAACTAACCCTTAAATAACCTAGGTAGACTCAACAAATCTTAAGCAGCTGCTAGGTAACATAAATAGCCCCTAAGTACTCTAAGTGGCCTAGGCAACCCTAGGTGGCCCCCAAATAGCTTAAGCAACCCTTAAGAAAGCCCTTAAGCAAAACATAGGTAGTCAACTACTTAAGCAACCTAATGATAGCCCCTAAGATGCCTAACAACCTCTAGGCAACCTTAGTGTAACCTAAGTAACCAAGGCAACCCCTAAGCAACCCCTCGATACCCTAAGTAATGTAGGGAGCCTAAACAAAACCTAGATCAACCCATAAGTACCCTAATTAGTGTAAGCAACCCCTAAGTAAGCTTTTAGATAGCCTAGGTAGCCTACACAACCCCTAGGTACCTTATAAGTAGCTTATGCAACTTTTAAATAACCCTTAAATAGCCCCTAAATAACCTAGCAAATCCCTAAGTAACCTACATAGTTATGGTAGGTTGAGTAGGTCATTTAGTTAGGTTAAAAAATTTTATTAAAATGTGGGTCAATTTCATGTTACATATTAAAAAGGTGATGCAATGGTAAGCATCTTCTTCATTAATGTGAAAGTGACGAAACCAAATCAAGTTTTCTATTGCAACCTATTTTATCTCAATTTAAGGTATGTAGTTTAAGTGTCTAATTTAGGTTTAAATGTCTAGCCTAAGCCATTAAAGCTCCTTTAACCCATGTCTTTAGCCTAAGCAACCTAAGTTAAGTAAGCTAGCTTGCTAAGTGGCCAAGCATACCTAATTAAGCTAAGCCATATGGTGCCATTTGTTCAACTTGGAGCTTGCCACATGTGTCAACATTTCAATGGTACAAAAGTTTAGGCATTTTCAAATTTTCACATTTTAATCATAAAACTAGTTGCAAATGATTGCGCCACATAGACATATGTCATTGCACATTTTAATCATAAAAACAAATCATAAGTAATTGTGCCACATGAGTTGGATGTCAATTGAATGAAAAGTGGGTGTAAATCGCACATCAACGCAATTGATATTTCAACTTGGTGCCACATAATATGTTTTACAACTAAAGTTTTATATGACTTGCTCAAGACAACTAGAAAACTTTGCAATCACATGTTATTTATAACTAACAAATAGTTGAAAAAGTAGTTGTTATACAAATTCCTTGTTATACTTGTGGATGTGCATTTTGTGTATTGGACATGCAATAAACAATGTGGTTATTTGGAACATCTCCTGAAGTTCTTCTCCAATGTGATGCAACTTTGGTTTGAATTGATGCTTCAATTTCTATGTCATTTCAATTTCATTGGTGTATTTTTACATGACATCGAGTTATTTCTCCAATCAACTTTCACAATTAATAAAAGGGTTTGATGTTGAAATTCAAGTTATCATGCAAAAATTGTATGTCTATTTATGATCCAATTGTTATATGTGTAGTTGTTCCTCTAGTATTAACTCATATGATTACTATAGCCTAGGATCAATTTCCACATTGAAAAAACGAATAATTTTTTTTCCAAAAAATGAATTTGTTTTATAATTATGGAATTATATATTTTCCATTGTCTACTATAATATTGTGATATGAGTACGGAAATTATTAAGAGTGTAGCCAATGATAATTATGATGATTTTCAACATGTTAACTTCATATTTTCTCAAATTTTCATTTCACTATTTTGAGGATTATTCAATGACAAAACTAACCTTAGGGTAAGGTATTCAAAGGTGCTACACATTTACCAATTCTTTGTCATTTCTACAACCCAATCTCAAGATTGGATATTTAGATTTACATCCCATTGTCCAAAAGCTCCAAATGTTTGCACAATGATCAAAGACAACCAACTATAACACAAACACATAGACTTGTAGTCATGTAGTGACATTTAAAAAAAAATTAAATGGCCATAGTTTTTTTAATTTGTACAATTCACACAAACCAAATATTGCTTCCTATGTGCATGAATTATGATCTACCTAGTGTAGGATAAGTTTTTTCAACCTCATACTTTGCCCCCAAGGGAATCAAAAAGGATAAATTTTTTTCTTTTGAATCATCAATTATCCATTCTCACAATTTTGAAATAATATTTCCCAATGTTATCATTTGTTAACCAATGCTACTTCTTTATGGTAATGGACAACATAGATGTACATTTCCCATCCTCTTCTTTCCTCGTTTTTTTTTTTTTGGTGGATATTCATTATGATTGCATGGTTTGTAAGTGTAATTGACTAGGTATCTTGAGTCTTGTAAGTTGTCATTTGGTGCCCAAAGTACATAATCTTCTTGAGATGATAAAATAATGTCTTCTTGGTCATGAACTCATTTATCTCTTAACCTCTCATAGTTGTCAATCCTCTTGACAAATATTGAGATTTATTAAAAGGAGGTCTTAAAACACAATAAAGAACCTTCAAATTCACTACATGGTTACTAGTCTCTTGGATTAATCTTAGGGAAAGGATCGAATTTTGCATAAAATCATATTTATTTTTAGATATATATTAATCCACTTGGTGCAACCTTGATGTAAACAATAAATCTCTTGACCCCTCATATTTGTCAATCCCTTTTTTTCTTTAGGTCCCTTGTCTTGCATTTATTGCATTCCCATGGGTGACAAATGTCAATAATGACAAATGGCAATAGTAATAATTGCCATCAATTATTTTTCTAGTTTCATGGTTGATCAAGTACAAACTATATGACTTTTTGAGATTGTAGGATATTTTTCTCCAACATGACCTTGATTGAATTATTCAACTTGCTTCATATCATAATGTTTTACCTATATTTAACATTTCTAGCCATCATGGCTCACATTGTCAGTTTGATGAAGGGAAATTTTCTCATGTAAAAAATGCAACAAATGGTGTTGTTCACATATTAAAATCATTTTTTCACTTTAGAAAAGGTATAGAATACGAGATTATGCACATGAATTTTGATTACAAAATGTCAATCAACTCACAAACCCAACTTAGGTCCTTCCCTTTTCTTACTTCCTTCAACACAGTATTGTATATTCATTTCTAGAAAATGAGTTGTGCATGTACCCCCAAGAGAAAAGGGAAAGGAATAATTGATTTCAAGATTACTATCAATGTCATTTCCTTTGTAAGATTTTATTCAAAATTTGGAATAAAAATTATAATTTGACAATAAATTACTTTGCAGGGATCACTTTCTTTTGTGGTAGAACGATAAATTAAATTAATAAAAATATAAGATCCCACATATTGGTGATTGAGTAAATTATAATTTAGTTATTTTTACCCAAAAAAATAATAATTCTCAAAAGTCAATATCTAATTAATACAAGGTATGCATGAATAATGGATATTTAGAAAATCAGAAGAAAAAAAATGTATATGCAAAATATTTATAACAAATATTATTTTAATAGGTTCATTTAGTAAGATAGAGAATATGTAATTTATGTTGAGAGTTTAGAATAAAGATAGCATTAAGGAGGTGGTATTTACCTGGTCAACATAAAAAGTAAAAGTTCATTTACACTTACATGGCCCCATGTAAATGTCTTTGCCCAAGGTAATTGTAAAGGGAATAAGTTTTGAAAAAACAAAAAAACTTCCACCTTTCATTGTTTTTACCTTATGATTTATTAGCAACCCATATGTATTTCATCCAAAGGAAAGGGGGAGTGAGGGGTTGTGGACTTGAATAGCTTTTGGGGTTTAAAGGTTTTTTTCCTCATGGTGCCCCCAATAAAGTTCCCAATGGTGTTGTCAATGGTGTTCCCAATTTGTTCTTCATCCATATGCTCCTTAATTTTATCCCATATGCTTTGCAAAAAGTTCCTTATGTTGTTCCCATTATTCTCATATGTGTCCCCCCCCCCTCCGACACTTGTGTTCCTTAATCTTATTCCTACATTTTGCAAAATGTGCCCTATGGTGTTCCCACAATTCCCTTGTGTCCTTTACACATGTTCCTTAGGGCCACTTAGATGAGGGTCCAAGGTCCAGGGTCCAATGAAATAGAGCAATTCTATTGGACGAGAGCCCTAAATTGGACCTGTGTGCCTTAATAAGGTCTCATATGTTTTGTCAAATGTTCTCCCCTGTTGTTCCCCATAGCCCCATTTACCTACTATCTCATATTCCTTCCATAGAATCTGATGCTTTTAGCCTATATAGGTGGGCCAAAGGGAAGGCAATATATTAAATTCCTATCTTGGTCGTTTCCATTTTGAACTTCTTTTTTTACACCGAGGGGTCAATCAACAAGGCCCATCATTAAAAAAAGGTTTTGAACTTTTGGATGCACCCATAACTCATTAATAAATATTGCAACTAACTAGGTGAATAAGTGTGAACCAGCACCCACCAGCACATCATCCACTGGATGCCTGTTATTACTCAGTTGTGGATGAACCTCAACTGAGTTAGTATTTGGTTTCACCTTGGTAACCAATTCTGTAAGAAATAGGTCTCACATATAGGTGGATAGGTAAGAAAATAGGTAACTAATAGGTAAGTAGATGGTTTATACATAGGTAAGGGCTGTTTTTACTACCTACCTACTAACAACCTGCTTGTGGGTTGATAGTAGGTAGGTAGTTAAACGAAGCAACTGAACTAACCACCATGGTTAGCTAGGGAACTGGAACCCAACAGAGAATTGTGTCCTGGCCACTTACCATCCATCCTTCACGGTGCACTGGTGAGTGCTGGTTCACTGTGGCCCTGTAGTAGTCTAATTGTCATCAATAAACTACATTAACTTTGAAAGTCAGGGTTGCCCTAGGCGGTCAGGGATTGAAAGATTTGACCCAACAACACTTGCCCCTAACAAAAACAAAAGAAAGAAATGTCTTCAAGTGAAAGGAGATAATATGACCTAATTCACACTCAGTAAATACATGTCCATTTTTTGACAAAACTTCTTTCAAGTACCTTTCCTAAAGATTGAAGGATTCATTGGATTATTGTCTCTAGGGTTTGAAGGACAATGGGGATTTTTTTTGCTATGTGATGAAATGATGAGACCTATGAGCCTTCATCAAGATCCAAAAGACAATAAGGCTTCAATTTTAAGACCTCAGACAAGTTATGAGGTCATATAATAAATTTGACCACCAAGCGACAAAAGATTCAGAGATTCATCATAGGTTTAGTTTATCATTTTGTTTTTGTTTTTTTTTTTTTTTTTTTGGGTAATTGGTTCTTAAACCCAACACACCCTTTCCCACACCTTCCCAAGACCCAGCCCCCAAAAGTTTTAAGTGGGAGAAATTCTCATGCATTTTTT
>Ga0116227_10000250_pt1 | contig 97457 bp, 63 predicted proteins | sample S1TSphgellanicum_FD_89693 | JGI IMG/M metagenome (GOLD analysis project Ga0116227, IMG submission 89693) | Host-associated microbial communities from peat moss isolated from Minnesota, USA - S1T2_Fb - Sphagnum magellanicum MG | ecosystem: Host-associated > Plants > Peat moss > Unclassified... | reverse complement strand
ATGAAATCCCAGTTTCATCCCATGGTTTCCATCGGATCACACTGGGCCAAAGTGATTCAGCACTTTCCGGCGCACCATCCATCCATTGGATGCCTGAACATCGGTTTCCATCGGATCACACTGGGCCACCATCCATCCACTGAATGGATGCCTGAACCTGAACCTCTCCCGTGCTAGGTCCATCAACTGTCACAGAGATCGAAATTCCCAAATCAAGAAATTCCTCAACTTACCCGGGCCCCCCCCCCCTTCTACAAAGCACACTACAAGGAATAGGCAGTGATTGGAAGAATTTTCCAGGCACTGCCCGGACAGACAGACATACAGACACTGTAGCTTTAATACATAAGATTGCCGTCCTCATCATCTCAAGAGCACAATTTACTAAGCTAAAGTTGGTAACAAGAAACAAAATCCTTTGTAATTTATGGTGTGAACTATCATTGAAGACCACCCAAGTTGTCCCACCAACAATCTTCAAAATTGTCATTCTTTTGGTGTTGGAGACTTCAAACTCCAGAAGCATGTGCAAAGTTTTCAAATCAATTTAGGGTGCTGGTTTTATTTTGGCTTACTCTTCCTTTGGGGGAATAGTATTTAATTTAGGTTTTTTCTATTGCAATTGTTCGATTTTAGGCATTTCGTTGGAAAATTTCCCAATTAACAAAATAAAATCAGAAATTGCAAAAAATAGGAACTCCAAATTGGAGTTTATTTCTGCTGAATCTAATCTGCCATTATCAAAACTGGATGACAAAATGGATTCAAACCTTCAACAGAATCCAAATTTTGTACAAAAAAGAAAATGGAGAAAATTTCCAAAAACCATGTTGGACCTTGTCAACTAGATCACCAAAGACTTATGACCACAATGTCCACCCTCGTGTGTTTGACAAGGTCAAGTCCACCTTTAGATGCAATGGCCCATTTTGGACCATGCAACTTCTATAATGACCAAGGTCTTGATGGGGCAAAATAGCTACTAGATAGTCTGGAAGCTCAGGGTGGAATGGGGTGAAAGCTTGATTGCAAGTGGTGATAAATTGTATAACTAGTTTGTTGAAGATCTTCACAAAAACTCATAGACATCATGACTCACAGCCACAGTTCACTCATTGAAAAAGATTGCAGAGAAAACTCCACAACTCATTCATTGAAAAAGATTGCAGAGGAAACTCCAAAACAACTGGAATGTATGTATTCTAACTTCTCTGTCAGTCCCAGCAAATCCACAACTTACACAGCAAGAATAAGTGCAGTCATAATCTTACAAGTGTAACTCCAAGTGTCAGACCATCACAGCCACCATGAATAGAATAGATGAGTTGCCACAATTCCCATGGGGAATGGGAATCAGGGCCTTTCACAACCAAGCTGTCATTCTTGTTACCTGTCCCACAAGGGCTTCAAACCAGTGTGTGTATCACAACAAAGAATAGGAACAGAAGGACCTGGTGACAACTACCTTCACAAGATTAAATGTCTGAAGTAAGAGATTTTTAGAACAAGCTTTACTGAATGCATTCTACATGGAATTTGGATCAATGCACAGATACTAGCATGTTGTAGCAATATGGTATCTCACATTCAAACTTGACCAAGGAAAGTTGTACATTTGCTCTGCATGCTTCCAGACACGAAACAATAATATTAGAGAAGAACAATGAACCGACATCCAGATGGCTGCCAGAAGTCAAACTTGCATCAATATGCAATTGCCAACTCTGTTTGCCTGGACTTCACATAGTTTTGACATTCAAATGTGAGCACAAAAACTCTTCCACTTGCTCTGTATGTTTCCACACACAAAAGAATAATACATACAGAAGAATGATAAACGAATATCCTGGAGAATTGTGGAAGTCAAAGTTGCATCAACATCCTCGGGCTAGCTCTATTTTGCCTGTATGAGCAAAGAATTCTGTTGCTATAAATTGGAAAACAGGATAATATGGCATCTGAGCCACCTTAAAACCAATGCACAATGCCCCAATACCATTTACATTGACCTACAACCATCATACCCTCCACAAAACTGATATTTGAATCGTGCCACGGTTAAACAAAAAGCAGGAGATAATGACACTACTGCAAGTGGGCTTCAAAAGTTTTCACTGCTGCTGCTTTCTCAGATGTGAGAGGTGAAACTGTTGAAATTGGGCTTGCTTGTCAAATCAATAGTACTTGAATTGGAGACAAGGAGGCTTGACAGTACCATTTATTCCTCCAGCACTGCACCATTCCCAAAGGGTCTGCCACATGATATTTGGTCATGAACGTAAGTCTAACTGCTGCTGCTCTCTTTGGCTGTGGGCAGTGGGTCTGCCAAATCTTTCCATGGCAAACAAATAGCAGAATTAGTGCCTGGAGTTGTATGCCTCTCCTCACTCCTATTCTGCTGAGACATAGCTGGGTCCTTTGATAGGAGTCTTGAAGGACTCATGGAAAAGGGAAACAAGCGCCCTGATACACCAGCAGGAGACTCTTGAAGCCGATTGGGGCTCATGGCTGGTGTAGATGCAGCAGGACCAAACATGTAACGTACAGCAGACTTACTTCTTGTCAACAACTCCTCTTTAGCTTGCCGCAACTGCTCAAATCCATAACACATGCCAGGTCATGACTGCATCAGTATCAATTTCTATGAGCAAACCAATAATCTCAAGTTTTCACTCATCATCCACATACCTCTACCTTTCCCAAACATAAGCTTATCAGCAGTGACATTGGGATATAAGTTTTTGTGTGTAGGTCTTGACTTAACTACACTTTCCTAAGGGACTAAAAAGTCCAGAAAAGACCACTGACCAGGCCCCAAACCCAGACCAAAAAACTGCCTTGAAAATGGGTTCTAATTTTGACTGAAAGGAAATCCTGCAGACTTCCAGAATATGCAGGTACCAGGTAGCTTGGTCTGCACTATAATGTTGGTTGTTGCTGCTGAAAGCCAAACAACTGCATTGACACGAGTTATAGGCATTGTGATGACCAAAGAGCCAAGTGCAGGAGTTGGCAATGCCTAGGTAGACCACAGTGGTTAGAGGCCTCTTGAACCCTGAACATATCCATTAGGCATTGATACCACTGGTGACTACTTGGATGCAGTTAATTGCTTTAGCAACTGGACAAATACATCTCTGAGATTACAGAAAACTCCACAAACACTTTTAAGGTAACTGTTATGTCAGTCCTAGCCAAATAAAAACGAACACAACAAGAATGAGTGCAGTACTTGTCTGGCTAGGTACTGTGATTTGAACAAAATACACATTGAAACACATACAAAGCTACCAATAACTTACAGCTCAGTGTGTGAAACCCTTCTGGGAATAGAAATGTCAGTCCATTTGCACATGAATTATGGAAGCTTTTGTTTTCACTTTCCCAATTCCTGAACATTTATATAACATCGGCAATTTTGCAATGCTCTTATCAGTTATCAACCACAGACAAACAGATAATTCAATGCCAAATAACCTGGCAGCTACATTTTACCTCAAGTGAGTGACCATAACAAGGGGCCAGTGCTAACCTAGATGCAGGGATAGAACTTGAAATGGTGAATATCAAGGGAGTAAGAGCTATACCCTCTCCATAGTGCTTCCAGCAACTTCAACTGCAGCATCACCCACGTTTGCAAACCTATTTACCCACACTGTCCAGAGAACCCAGCAAGGTTGCAAACTTCCAGTCAGTCGCACTTTAAAAGTCATCCTTGCGAGTCCATGCACCATTAAAATCAGTCACCCATAAGTAATAAATCTCACTGCCCAGGTGTAGACATTGCATTCTAGATGATGATAGTTTCCTATGGAATCCAAGAGCTACCTTTAGATCAAAGGCAACTGATGGAGTTTCAAGGAGTTTCCCCGCTCAGTGGTTTCTGAGGGATAACAAAATTCTACAAGACAGTTCCTGTCAAAAGACTCAAAATGTGGTTGCATAAAACTATACACACAGAAACGGAGTTGAGATGCAACTTACAGGGCAGCTTTTCGACACCAAGCTTTGCACAAAATGCCTCACAGAAATGATTGCAGTTACGTGAGAGAAGATCATAGGAGCACCCAGGCCACTCACGACTGAGCTCCATGAGGATCCGGTTGACCTGCAGAACAGACATCTCTGTATCTCCAAGTGGCACACTCTCACGGTATGTGTACATGGGATTTGTCTTGGGTGGACAGCTGAATACACCACTCCCATTCTCACAGAACCCAAAAGACCACTCCTCATCAAACACCTGCTATCAACATCCATCCTGGTATATGCTTAGAAACTGTGTCTGATTTCTCCTTGCTCTATTTGTATTTAGCCAAAGCCTTAAAACTTGAATGATCTAGGAGTGAAGGCACTGGGAAGGTGCACACCATGACCATCTCCCCTTGAGACATGAAACAAAACTTCATCAATTGAGTAAGCTTCAGTGGAATTGCACAGGACTGTGTGCTGCATGCAATGATCAATATTTACATTGGCAGTTTCAGCTCAAGCAAAGTGATTTTCAACCCACTATGAGAACATGTCTGCAGGATTGGGTATGCCTGCTTCTGCTGCTGATTTTTGGTTGCATGAACTTCCTCTTCTTAGGGTTTGCAGCCAATCTTAGGGTTCACAACGACCTCACAAGCATGATGAGGTTGAAGACAAAGCGATTCCTTCCCCTTCATATATCCAGCGAGGACGATATGGACAACAGTTACAGACATTTGAGGCCAGAGGAAGCAGACTGCAGCGAGGGTTCCCACATAGAAATGCCTCTGCCCTAAAGGAAATATCGACCTGTACTGAACAGGAAGCGGGTTTTCACCATCTTGATTGCAAAGAACCTCTTAAGCACTTTGCAATGTAAGCAACTGCATATGCAATCATGCGGCCATTCCAGATCTAGCAAAATGCACTTGCCGATAATGAAAATTGAAACTGAGGAACAGTCCTCAACCGACATGACCCTAGAAATCTCTTCCCCTTCCCTCTTATAGCCTCTTCTTCCTCTTCAAAGATAAATAAATTAAACATGCCTCCAAGCAACCTGAAATCCAATCCCCACCGCCCACACGTTCATGCGCTACACCCTAAATGGAGGAAGGAAATCTGACCTGAACAGCGCTATGAAAGATACCGCCGATTCCAATGCCATCACGCATAATCTTGTTGATGTTCATAATCACCGAATTCGCTTGCACATTCATGCTATTTGTCACATCGTATACATGTAAAATCACTTCACCCATCCCGAACTCACCCCCACCTCCTCCCTTCCCCTCCCCCTCCCCTCCCCTCCCCTCCCCTTACAACCTCCTATTACACTCCACACTCAAAACCAACAGCAACCCCAAAAAGCCACACCTCGCACTACTATATCACCGCAACAAGTGCAAGCATCAGCGGCGCTGTTGCCCACATCTTTCCAAATTCCCCTCTCGTCATCTCCTCAACAAAGATTTCAACAAACCCCTCTGCTATTGTTCTCATCTCTGTTGTCCTCAGAAAACAACCCAACAAAACAAAGGCGCGCGCGCGCGCGCACACACACACACACTCTCTGTCTCTCTGTCTCTCTCTGTGCGTGCAGTGTGTAACGTTGTGAGCGTTGTGGGGGATGCAAAAGCTGTAATCCAGTGGCTGGATTATTGACAGGTCCCGGGTTCGAACCCAGGTGGTCTCTTTTCAGATGACGCGTTGCCAAAAGGGAAAGAAGGTGTTTGTGGGACCTTACTTTTTGGAAATTTTTTTTTGGGGGGTGGGGTTGTCCTCTCCCGGAATTGCTTTATGCGTTGTCCCTGTGTTCCCCAGTGTTTGTTGGCTTTGCCTACCAAGGCAAGGATATTATGTTTAGATTCATTATAAAGTATAGTAGCTTAAGGGATTTTGGCCCCTAAGTAGTAGGTCTATTTTTATATGAGGATTTTTGAAACATGATATTTTTTGGCTTGTGTTGATGAAACTTGAGATTAGTTATAGAGTTATGATATCTTGAAGGATTTTTGGTTTCTTTTAAGAGGATTTTTCTGAAGATTATATTTTTGCATGGTGAAATATTTGAATTTCCATAATTCTTCTTTTGCCTTAATATAGTTTTTGATGTGTAGGATAAGGCACCAAGGGGAAGGGCTTCACAGATTTGAGACCACACTCACTTGAATAGGGTTTAGGGGTGAGAACCAACCAGTGGCTAACCGTTGATTAATTGTAAGTTAGCTCTCAGTTTTAATCTTTTTTTAAAATCAAAATGTAATGTGTAGGGTAAAGCCTTAGGACGAGGGCATTCGAGAAATAAAGGTCCCCTAGGTGAGAGCCGAGGAGTTCAAAATTTCCATAAAGCCCCAAGTCCACGGGCTTTACAAGGCATGAAATTCAAGCCACTTGCCAGAGAGGAAAAGCAGAATCCCTGTCCTCAAACAAAAATCCCACTACAAATGAGAATCTCCTGCCTCGGACTCTAAGACCATCTCCAGCAGTGCTCAGTATGTTACCCCGAAAACATATTTTTCACATCTAAGTTTATTATTTACTTTTTTCCAACCCTGCCCATAAAACTGATACTGGGACAGCAAATAGGTGGGGGACTACTAATAGCAAACCACATGGACCAATCATTATGATGGGCCAATCAAAAACACTGAGCAGCAGTCAGATGATGTTTATTTCGTTGGTGCACACTATTGCTGAGCCTTTTACCAGCCACCGCAACCTGTACAATTATTCTAAACCAAAACTATTTTTCTGAGCCAAAACGGCATGTTTTAATTTTTCTTCATCCAATTTTACTGTGCATGATCACATTTTAAGCACAGCTGGAGATGCTCTAAGATCCTGTGCGCAAAAGAAATTACCATTTATAACATGCCTCCATTTAACATGAGAAATTTCTGCTCACGTTTTTACGATCCAAAGGTTAAAGTCAATAGGTATGGACCAAAGGTCAATGGCCTTTGCTAAACACACATGAAACCTATTCCACATCCCATGTTCAAAAGACGTGAAAGCCACTATGAAGAAAAACTATTCAATCTTTTGCATATGTCAACGTTGCATTAAACTTAAGGATATTTTTCCAAATTGAATTGCATTTAACCAACGCAAAAGGAATACAAAACCAATTAACTCACCAAAACAACACCAATAGCCGCATGGGCGGGATTTATCATCATACCTTGTGAGTGGGTTCAATTCATCACTAGGGCATTAGAAATTTTGCTTACTATACATGTAGCCAACCCATTTACAATAAGAATTGACCTTGATGGATCACCAAGTTAACAATCATTGAAAATCATGTTGATATCTACCTAATCCTCAAACTTGGATGAGGGTTGAATACCTTGCTCCTCCTTATTAAGACATTTAAAAAGCAGTCTTTTTAAAAATGTAGGTAATAATAATATTAAAAGGTGAAGAGCCATTAAGTCAAATTCAATTAACAAATGTAATGTTTGCCTCTTTGAGCACTCACTTCAAAAAGAAATACAATTTACAAATAACATTTTTAATCACATATTAAATTGTGGATAGGTTTCCCTAAAAATTCTAAATTAGATTGGAATGTAATTTGTCTTTTTAGGGATAGGTATAACCTTGATTTCATCATAGTGATAAATATTTTAACATGTTGTCTTCTTTTCAAAGTTTGGTTTCCAAATGAAATGTTTCCAGCCTTAATAAAACATTCAACATTGAACAATATGAAACAAAAATGATTAAAAGTAGTTTCTTATTTGGTACTAAATATTCTCCAATTTTCCAAGAGACAAGTTTGGAACCAAAGTTTATGGGGGATCATCCATTCCCATATCCTATGTTTTAATTACAAATTTTGAATGGTGTGTTGAGCATATTGTTTTTAACAAATAAAATGTTCTTGGAGAAGTACACGAATTCTATCTCTATAGTTCAAGCAAGCTAGACCAAGTAAAACAAATTTACAAATTGAACTCAAGGTGAAATCAATTAACATAAACCAAAAAAAAAACACAAGTAATGTCAATTGGTGTGTGGACAAAGTCATTAGAAAGCACATTCACATGATTCACCATGCCTTGAACTTGCAAAGGTCATCACCAATGTTGGATGGTTCTCACATTTCTATGAAAATTGACGATGACAATATCTCATAAAGTTGTGAAGACACCCCTAATTCTTTCCCCAAAAAATTAAGTTTTGTGATAATTTTCTAAAGTATCTAAGTTTTCATTTAAAAAATTTTAGTCAATTCTCAAAGTTACTAGTTTTCACAAATGTAAGAACAATTGATTATTGTCAACATTCTTCACAAACAATTAATGAGTTTATTTTACTCAAGCAATGAGGTGAACAATGTGCACTCAAAGTATTTTTTAATTTAGCACCATTGTTTGTCCCATATTTTTTGCTCAAAAGTGTGAACATGTATTTTGTATATGTGACGTAAATGGAAGTCTTTTTCACATAAGGTGTTGATACCAACACATTGGGGAACATTTAAAATAATGTCAATCAAAGTGAGCCATTGAAATACAAAAATTGAGCTTTGGGTTGCACCCACAACCAATAAAAAAATGATTGCATACTATTTACCCCTATAGTAGGTAGCCCCTTGGTCCTAGATCTTTAAAATTGAGAACTGCCTTTGGGTTTTTTTAATACCTTGTGTGGTTATCATATTTTTCATTTTTAATGTATAGGATGATTTTCATATTTTTCAATGAGAATTGAGGGGCCAAATTTTAATGTGGGTATGATCAATGGTGATGTCTATTAGTTATCAAAGTGATTTTATCAATTTAGAAATTGGGACAATTATCATTTCAATTTTGAAATCCACCCAACAAGAGTCACACTTTCTTCCCTACAATGTAATTTGTAGATGGTGAAAAATATCGAAATTCCCAAGTGGACTATTGAATTTTTTTAAAAACTGTAAAGTTATGAGTTTCATTACTTTGTGGGCTCATTGTATAAACTCCAATTTTGGAACTTTTGAGTACGAAGTTGTAGCCTTTGAAGAAACTTTCTCAACACAATATTGTATGCTCTAATCAAAGTTGATTTGACCCCATTGGTGGTTGTTTTAATGTTTTAGATATTGAATTGAAGAAGGTGAATTCACTTTACATAATTATTTTTCAATAATCTTAAGAAAGGCCAATTTGAACAATTTTGGTTCCCCAAACCTTATTTTGAAATTTTGGGACAACATGAAACTCTATTTTTCACATCCCACATTTGTAAAAATATGTTTGAATCCTATGACCTTTTCCTAGGTTATTCCTCTTGTCATGCCTTAGCTTCATTTCAAACCTATAGGGTAGGGTTTTGACACCGTAGGTAACTAAATTTACACATATAATGAATCACATGTATAGGATGTGATAAGTGGAAATTGAACACCTCAATGCCAACTATTACATTTCATGTCATGACAAATCTTTTGAACACATACTTACAAACATGTTCAAATCTTCTTTGCACATCCAAATTTTGAAATGCATTTTTACTTTCATATCTTTTTCAATAATATAAATGAATCTATTTTCCCAAGAACTTTCAAAAATATATTCATGAAATTAGACATAATTTACAAATATTCCAATCATCTTTGAGGTTTTTTAAGAATTCAAATTGTGTTCACAAATTTAATTTGTTGTTATTCTTTTCAATCATGTTCAATTGAAATAAGAGAAAAATTGATCATGTACAAATCTTTCACAATTCTTTTATGTGCTCAAAGAGCTTTGATTTTTTTACTGTATGGAAAATTCAAATAAAATTTGAATGAAAAAAATGTGTCCATGATGTGATTTAATTTGTTATTCTTTATCAAAATGAATGTTGATAATTTTTCCATTCGTTATCAAAAAATAAAAACCAACATTTACAATCTTAAGATATAGTTATTCATCAAAATCACATATTTTGTAGCCCTATGATTTGGTTTTTGTCAAATATGGGCAATAAATGTTGGTATGCATAAGTGAAAATTGATTAATATTCAATTTTATATGGTGTTCACTTATCCAAGTTGGGGTGCACACACCTTGGCACCCTTTTCCACACATCCATGCCCTCAACATGTCAACCTTTGATTTTATAAATGCATTTGACATTTCTTGTCATTGAGTTTAATTTTTTCATTAAAAATATGTTTACATATAGAAATGAATTAAATTTTGACTTAACAAAATTTCACACACACACACAATATATATATATTAAACCATTTGTCTTTTTATAAGGAGATCATTTGAATTTTAGTACAAGTCATTTCATTGTCACTAGTATGGTTTGTGTTGTTAGCCCAAGTGTAAACAATGATAGATTTGTGGTCAAATACAAAACTATTTAAATCTTCCAAGTGTGAACAAGACTTGGATGATAAAGTTCAATTATGAGAAAAACTATTTAAATTTTTTAACTAATTAACTATAATGATTTAAATTACTCAAAATTCAATATCTTCCCCACTTTAGGTCTAAAACCACCTTTAAAAATTCCATTTTGTCAAGGTCTTCTCAATAATACCAAGAGCTTAGAGTGATTTTTTCAAAACATTCAAATTTTACTTTGTTGAATTTTATTTGACAAAATTGTTTAATATTCAATAATGCTTGTATGATATGTTTAAACACTGCCAAACCATCTTGGTGCACTTGTACACATCAAAGGCTTTCCAATAGTATTAAAAACATGGTAGGGGGAACCATGGTTTGGGAGATCTCAATGTGACCCAACCAAAAAAAGAAAAAGAAAAAGAACTATTTTTCTTCATAAATAGATGTGCTAATGTGCCATCAACTAAGCCATGCAATTTTAGTTTTTGATTATTTGATTTTCTGATTACATGAAGATCTTATAAATGTGGAGATTTCAAGTTCAACCTTTATAGATGAATTTTTCGTAAGTTTCTTGTTGTACATACTATTGTTATTCAAATTTTTTATTAGGTATGTTTGATTTTGGATCAAGTTCATGTGTGGATCACAAAAAACTAGATAATTTTCATAATGTCATGGCTTTATATGTTCTAATTTTGTTGCAAGTTATTGTATTAATGAACAAATCTTTAATAATGTTTGTCCATATTTGAGCTATATGTTATGAATTTAAAAAAAAATTGTGCTTGTTTGTAATAAATTGGAAAGTGATTTTATTCTCACAATTGTTGTGCAACTGTAATTTGTGTCACATGTGATGCACTATAACATGATTTGAATGCTAAGTGTATTCCAAGGTGGTGTTATTAGTCGTGTTCAATGTGACATTGTCACATGATAGATTAAAAAAATTATTATAGTATGTAGTCACTTGATTCACATTGATAATGCAATGTGATATGTAATGATAATATATAATAACAATTTTGTGAGGATTCATCTAACAATAATCTATATAAAATTTGCAATCCTATTTTAAATCTTCAAGCATTGTTATAAACCTACATATTTAATCCTATTTATGATACTTTATATTTAATGTATACTAATTACAAGAATTAAATTACAATAATGTTTGTCGACACATGTTATGTCCCATTTGACTATGCCATTGGCCACTTTGATTGGAGGTCATGTCCTTTTTTTGTTCTATTTGACTAAAATATTTTGGTTGCTAAATAATAAAATTTGTCACTACAATTGATGTCATTAGTAAAAAGTGACAAGTCATGTTAGTTTTCATATCTCTAGCCAAATTATAGTTTTATGCTAGTTGAAAGGGACAATGTAATCAAGTTGAACAATGATTTTGTAAGGTTTCAATTCCTGGAAATGAGAAAAAAATTGTCAAAATTTTGTATTTGGTTTCTAGTGCATATGGCCATAAATACAAAAGGTCGATTAAAGATTTGTACTTCATTTTGGTTTATAGGCAAACATGACTAAATTTTCCCAAGCATGATTGTCACTTAGGCTAAATTAAAAACAAAATAAAATAACATTGATCGCGTAGATTTGATATCATCATCATTATCTTGTAAAGGACAAACCACTTTCATGGATGTACTTCTTGTTCTTAGTTTATATTCTTATCCATTAACAAGTGTATTAACCAAGAAGGCTATTTTGTCACTTACCCGAAATATCACTGACATTCTTTTACAAAATTTTCTTTTTTTTAATGCATCAAAGATGGATTATATAAATTGGACATTATAACACATTCCTCCTATTGTCACAAACTCATTTCACAAGTGATAGACTTTGAAGGCCTTGTTAATGTCATTAGTATCACACATCCTGATGTAATTGTGTTTGATTATATTACCTGCTTGTGTTGATTGTGTTTATGTACTCCTATTTCAATTCATGAACACAAATAAAGTGTTTTTCACCTAGGTGAGACACAATGATGTTTGTGATCTTTCCCTTATTGATTGAATTGACAACTCTTGTTATTAACTCATTTGTTCCAAAAATTATCACTCAAGTTTTGTATTCATTTGTTTTGGTGGCAGATAATATGAATAATATCCTACTTCAAGGTATCCTTGTGTTAGACTTGTATGTGACGCTAGAATTGTGATCTTTGCATTTCAATTTAACAGTGGTTGGGAATATCTTAATCAGAGCTTTCAAGGTTTTTGGTAAGAGAAAAGCATACTCATCACAAAGCCATTGCATTGTTACTTTCTGAGCGAGGTGGAGTTACACAACATAATAATTAGATTGTTATGGATAGAGCTAGAAGTATATTTGTATGCTGACAGGCTTCCTCTTTAAATTTGGGTTCGAACAACTCATGTAAACAATTCATATTTTAAATCATATGCCACCAAGACTTTGCCATCTCATATATATCGCATGAATCTAAATATGGAAAGAAATTGTTTTTATTTGAAATTTTTTTTGCCACATTTGGACTCTGCTTTTAGTTTTGTAGCAGTTTTTTTACTATGATTTCCATTGTATAATCCTTAAGCTGGTAAAAGAAGATGATGCATTGCATTAACAAGCTGACTGGAAGAGGTCCAATCCAACCAGCTTCCCTGAGTCTGGAAGGAATTTGTATGTCTACATGGAAGGGGCAAGCCTAATCAAACAGCACAAGAGATTGGTTGTCAGGACAAACCCAGCAAACTGCTGAAAATTAATTTAGATGACCAGTGAATGTATGCTCAAATGTTATTAGATACTGTGCTGAAATGCTGCCTCAGAACTGCAGGATTTCTCTGATCCTTCCCAAGGCAGAAACTACTCAGACACTTGTCAAGCATGGCATTTGTAAAGTGCTACAGAGGAGATCAACACAGAGTTGAATTGTATTTATCTGTGTGGGTGTCAAGGAGCTAAGCTGGGCAACTCTGAAGGAGATCTGAAGCTCAACAAGGGCATTCATGTTCAGCTTCATGTACCACTTACTGCTCAAAAGAGCCGTCTCTTGAGGTCTCTTTTGGAGATGATGGATGAGCTTTATATCTCCAGAACATCTAAATGTAATGCAGAAAATTAAATGATATAGATGGGCTCTAGTTTATTTTGCAGGTCATGTGTTGGTAAATGGTTGTGGTCACCCATGTGGGTGCAATTGTGTTTGCAATGTACCTCTTCCAGTTGGAGTTTGCTTTGAATTTTCATATTGATTGTATAGCTTCAGGTCCTGTGTCCATTGTGGTGTTTGTGATCAGTTTTATTCTCATAGCACTATTCTTAGCAAGCTTGCATTGTGGAAGTAATTTGCATTCCAAGCACCTTTGCACCAGTAGGATGTTCATAGAACTGACTCACCTCATAATGCAATTGATGTATTGAACACTACAACAGTCAACCTGCAGAGCTTTTTCCCTGCAATTGTAACCTATTCACAATTTTCAATGGCTAGCTGTAAAATTTTGCCATTGTAAAATGAATGATGCAAATATTCTCAAGTGTCCAAATTGCTCAATTTGACTGCCTATGGTATGCAAGAATACAACCTTTAAGCCTTCTCCAGTAGGCAAGTTCACTGCTCTAGTGACCTTGTCTATCTTCACGGTTAATTGTAGGCAATTTCACTGCTCTAGTGACATTGTCCATCTTTATGGTTAATGTGAGATGTCCCTCGACTGCCATCTACTATGTTGTCTGCAACAGCTACTGCCTTCTCTTCCCAATAGAATCAAAATTTGGTGAATCCATGTCTTCATATAAGACAGGAACTTGTGATGAGCATTCCTCAGGTGAGAAGTACTTGAAAAGTATCATTCATCAGAAAGAAAAGGGCTTGTCTCAAGTGCATATCCTCCTGGTAAATACTGTAACCAGCATTAATGCCCTGTGTTAGGCAATTTGTGAGAAGGCTGTTGTGTACAGCATCAAACTCTTGTTGGATGCAGACTCCCAGTCTAAATGAAACTCTCATCTGATACACAAATTTGTTCCTGATCTTCTAGTTGGACATATATACATGAAATTGGGTAGATTCCAATGTTCAAGGACCACACTAGTTAAACTGTCTCTTCACCAGATGGAAATCAACATTAAGCCACGGTTCACTTCCAAGATCCTTGTCACCCTGCAGAATGGTGCTTACATTGGTTTTCACAAATCTGTACATAATTTTGGTGTTTGTGGCTTGTACATCAAAATTGCCACTTACTTCATCAGTGCCCATTCCAACCCCTCAGCATAATTCAGGATGTCTAGTCCACTGTCCTGTTTGAGAATCAAAACACAAGGGGAACAAACATCATCCACCCATATAAGATCTTCAAGAGTGAAGCTGGTGGGATTGAACCAAAGGTAAGAGAGTGAACACAGAAATGAACAGCAAGAGAACTTGAGCCAAACATCAGATACTGCTGCAACCCTTGCAGATGGTTTTGTACATATGCAAAAATGCAGCGCTAGCCTCATTTACACTGCAAATATGAACACTAGCAAAACAGAAGAGATGCCCCGGAAGAGACTAAACAAAAGATTTGAACCAGCTCTGCAATGCAAAAACCAACAACTGAGGACTTGCAGGAGATTGTGATGTGTATTCCAAAAGATGTTGAAGTACTATTGTTGCAAATTGATGCAAGGTCTGCTATGAACAAAAGGTTTTTATATTCACAGGTTATGCCTACATCAGCTGCAAAGATTGAGAATAAAGAGTGACACTGTGGACAAATTTTCATTCTGTGCCAGCCTCGAAGGTTTCACAGATTTCAAAGTTGCCTTCATTGTGGTTTGGAACTGATTGCTACTCTGAAGAGATGTGCTATGAATGCCCTCTATAAGTGAGCAAAATCAGAGTCATACAAATATCCTGCATTCATCAAGTAGAAAAGGAAATAGGTGACAATCATCTAGAGGATGCTCTGGGAATGGAATAGACTCCATATAAAGAGTGTCATTTGTAGTAAAGGATTCGCCAACCAAGTCTCCTAACAGGCCAGAAAACTGCTGCTGCTGCTCTGCTCTCTTAATGTTGTAATCTTGCCAGTCATCCTTTCGAGTGCCTACTAATTCGCAAGATGCTCTTGGGGTCTGCGCCCAGGCAGCAGCAGCAGCTGGAAGAGCACACAAGGTTTGCCAACTAGCTGCTGATGATGATGCAGGCTCACACTTGACCTCTTCCATGGGACTATTACTGCATTGCCAAGCTGCTGCAAGTGTGCAGGCTGTTTGCAGAACCTGTGGTATCTGAACCGCTGCTGCAGCTGGTTCACCCCAAGACCAGTCTCGTGATTGCGGTTGGCTCCATCGCTCAACGGCGGGACAGCTCAGATTTGCAGGTAAGATGCTTTGCAGGTTGTCAGGGTTCCGACTTGGGCTGGTGACTATACCACTACCACTACTGCACAGAGGACTAGAGACCTCGGCGGCAGTAGGACTTGGGCCATACGACTCAGCTTCCGAAGACAGAGAGAATAGTCCCGGGCTGTCAGGCGTAGACAAAGAGTCGGCAGGCAGCGATGGAGTTGTATCTTCGGAGTACGAGACTTGCGTCGAAACCATACAGTTCCTATGAGATGCAGGTGGTGTTTGCTCATGTTGTTGTTGCTGCGGAGGCTTCCCGGCGGTGATCATGGGACGGTTGAAGTCTACAGAAGATTGAGCAATGACTTGAGCAAGAGTGTCCACTTCTTCCGAGTACTTGCGTACGTGTAGTGGTGCCTCGGAGCTGGTGGTCAATGGGACAGATAACGAACTTTGATGGCTTAATGCAGCAGCTCCATGGCTGAGAGGAGCCATGGTTGAGTTGCACGAGGGACTGAGGAGTCCGGCGCAACTTCCTCCTGGTGGTTCTTCGCAAAAATCTGGGATCTGATCCTGCAGACGACGAGAACTTGCAGTTTGTCAGAGATCAGAGCTATATGTCGCCTTTTACATTTGTAGTACAAAAATGGGTGTAGTTAATGACAAGAAGAAGGCAGTATGTGGGGGAAAAAAACCCCCCAGTGTACCTGAAGAATTGGAGGCGTCAAGTTGCTCTTCGGTGCACGGGATGCGGATTCATACAGCGAGCACTCATATGTGTAGTCCGACTGCAGCCATTGTTTTCTCCCCACCGCACTTTCGTTTCCCTCCTCCCTCATGCATGTCCCATTTATATTATCCTGGCCCCTCGGATCCGTGTGCGGCAACAGCAGCGACGACGACGAGGCAGGCCTCGGTCTCGTCGCCGGTCCAATGTCACTGATAGCTTGCGCTAGTTTCTCCACCGACTGATAGATGCTTTCGTAGGCATCACCGCGCGAAGAAATCTGCGAGTCATGGAACCCAGTGTTCGTCCAATCCTCTTTCCGTGGCTTGCTCGCGGGTGCCCCCACATTGACAGCACAGAAATTATTGTTCGATACTTCAGAACCCGACAGTTGTTGTAGCTGCTGATGTTGATCACGGTAAGAATGATCATCGCCTGCTGCTCTCGAATTTCGATCTGTTGCCAGGGTTGTGGACATGATGCAAGTGTGGTGCGTCGGGTACACGAAGTTGGTGCGAGCCTTGGCACCTCGCATCGATCGCGCAGCCCAGTCGTATGCTATTGCAGCATCTTCCGCCGTGTCGAACGTCCCCAGCCATTTCCGTTCCTTGGTGTTAGGATCCCTGATTTCGGCCGCGTACCGTCCCCAAGGCCGCCTCCTCACACCTCTGTACCTCCCGGGCTCACGACTTCTCCTCCCTTTCTTCGTCTCCATTCCACCCTTCCGCATAGACGACCCACGCGTCACTGCAAGTCCCGGCTCACAGTGACTCTGTTGTGGCAACAGCTGCCGCTGCGCAAAGGCATCGATTCTCCCCACCATCGTCACCACACAAGCTGCAGAGCTTCTTAATTCCTCTTCCTCAAGTGAACTAAAATTCACCTAATAAAAGGAAAACAAAACAAAAAAACTCTAGCTCACCTCCAAGATCCTCTCTTCTGACAACCTCAAAAACCTATCTCAATAGTCTCCAAATCTTCCCCCACGAAAATAAAAACCAACCAAATTCTTCTTCTTCTGAAATTCCAAAAACTCAAATCCTCTTCCTCTCCAGCATTTCCCTTCTACATCAAAAAATGAGCAAAAGAATCTGAAGGAAAAAAACAATCTCCAACTCTTCCCCTGCAAACTGTAATCACACTGTGTATTACAATGCGACAAGCCGCCAAACAAACACCGCTTGGTCTCACCAAACGTCCACCGCTAATTGTCACCCAACGCCGTGCAAGCAAAGCTCCAGTTGCTTGCTCAAGGAATGGGAAAGCCACCTGAGTTCAGTACTCAAATCTGGATTCACAAAACCATGGTAAGTTAACTTTAAGTATATGGTAGGCTAAGGACAAAATCTGAGCTTGAAGGTACAACCTTTCAAGCTTAAAATAATGGCCACAAAAGGGGGTCTTAGGTGAACGAGCACCTACTATTGTACCATATAAGTAAAATCCCCAAATTTTTTTTGGTTGCTTCTAAAGATTATAAATATCCCATTCTAAGACTAAATCAGGGTCTACATATTAGAAGACTAAAATCAGGATCTCAGAGTCCAAATTTAACATTTCCCCAGATTTAAATATACTCTCTAAAAGGCCTCACTTGAAGAAAAAGGTTAAAGGTTCCAACTGTACGTGCTGGTTCACCCTGGCCCTCATGTAGATTCGCCTACGGTATGAGGAAGGTTCACCTGTGCTTTGTCAGGTTTCCTATCCTATAACGCACTTTCTTTGTCACTAAATTCTTGGCCAGAGACGGCGCTCCCTATAATTAGGAAGTGGGCTATGGTGAATAGGAGTCCATTCATGTTGGTTCTTAACTCTAGCTTTCTTTTGGCTTTTTGCCGCTTCAATGTTTAAGTTACCTCTTATTCTATAAATAAAACCTGCCATGCCCCCCCCCCCTCCGCCCTCCTTGGTAAGAACCAATTGAAATAACTTGAAATCATTCTAGAAAAAGTATGTGCAAAAAATCACAATTTAAAAAAAACAAAGTTTAGAGAGCATTCTTCACCAGCTTGTGTGTTATTGGTGTTAATGTGTGGCATATGCTGGGACAAACTTTCTACACAACCTTGTGAGCTAAATTTTGAATTTAGCACAGGTAACAAATGTTTACACAGTTGTTTACAACATTTTTGTGAGTGCGAATATGGAGTGTTTTGGCATAGAGTCCAACTTATAAGGACTGCATGTAGAACATTCTTTTGTACCAACAAACTTTCTTTTAATAATGGGTAAGGTGGGTAGTCTACTTGTTGGTTAATGTTGCATAAGAAAAAGGTCTGATTGGAACTTCCTTGGGGTGCTACAGCTGCTAAGGGGGAGAGAAAAAGACACACTCACTGGGTCCAAAATTTTCCTTCTAGATTTTTGCAGCTGAGAAACACATCAAGTGGAGGTTGCAACCCCTGGAGACAGAAAATTGTTCTTGCATTTTGGCATAGTCTTATGCTCTTTATTTCTATTACCCAAGCCAAGCTTTCTGGCTGTCTAGAGAGATTTATAACTCTGACCTAGGCTGACTTTCAGGTCTCAACATGAATCATTGTAGAAGTGGAAGAGGAATTTGCATCCAAGCAAACAAAGTCCAGCAAAGTAACAATCTTTGGCAGCTTATGAAACAATAGCTTTTCCTACATATGGAATCTGATCATTCAAGGTCTGAAAGTGGTGGTGAGGAGGTCTTATAGGACATATAGTATCATGCCCCGTCTCGTGCGAGACGCTAAATACCCTCCATCGAGCACTATCTGGCGCCCTTTCTGGGCCTTACAGTGAAGCCCTGCGAAGAACCGTGTGGTTCTGCAGCAGGGTTGGGACTTTTTGACTGTAGAAGTTATTGAAATACGAAATAAAATACATGTCCCTCATTCTCTGAATCTGCTCCAGTGGATAGTAGCGTGATCAATTCCAGAAGAGTCCACATTCCGAATCCCGTGAGTTAATAATTTATTTATTTATAAAGCGTTTTGTAAGTTCTTTTGCAAAATAAAAAGAACATGTAGAACCATGCTGCATAGTTTTATGCAGAACTATGCAGGGCCGAAAAACATGTGCAAGAAGACAAGAAAAACAGGCGGCGGCAGAGCTCCATGGGGGGGTATTCAGCCAGTCTCATGTTCATCTGGACAAGAGGAAATTGACAAAATATCCTTATGATGTTTGAATGAAGCAACCAAGTGAATAAGTTAAAAGAGATGTGTAGGGTGCACAATATTCTCCACAGTTCGAAATTCTGATTTGATCACAAGTGTTGTCTGTCCAGTCTTACAAGTGGCTACAGGATTGTTTTTGCAACGAAAGCAGAGTGCAAGCCAGCTCCACAAGGTAGCGTGAAAACATAAGCCCTAGCTGCTCACTCACCAGGCCACAGTTATAGCACCACCGCTCAAAGGTGAAAATGTAGCTCAGCTTGTTGCCTCTCAGATGGTTAACATTTTAACCCTTGCATTGATGTCCACTGAAAGGGCCCAATGGTACGTAGTGAGAAACCCTTACCCTGGTCAAGTTTTGCAAAACACCTTCTGTTTTTGGTACAATGGCTGTTTCTGTATACTACTACATACACGATTTTCTTGGTAGGATAAAATTCACTACATTTATTGACTTTCATATTTGCCCCAACAGAAGGCACAGGCTAATTCTTGCTCTTACTTGCATCCTTTAGTAAATAAGCCCCATGGAGGAAATAGAATGTACCATTTGAGAATTCTTGCTCTTACTTACATCCTTTTGTTAAATAAGCCCCATGAAGCAACTAGACTGTACTATTTGAGGACTTCCTCAGGCTCACCCGGACAAAATGGTACTATCCACCATTAAACCCACCTCAGTGCACAAAAAGTTGGTAATTCAGCTTTTTGTAAAAGTACTCTTCCAGGTATCACCAACCAGCTTCTTTCTTGCAAGGCTGGTTTGAGGACTCACACCTTCAGAGATTCTCTCAGCCAAACTTTTCTTCCTCAATCAGAAAGAGTGTATCTAGGCATTAGATGAAAACTAACTGGACACTTTCCACACAAACAAGCTCCCCTGAGAGATGCTGAAAAAACAATATCATCATCACCAAGGGACCTCCTTTGTATAATCTGGACAAAAAGCAAGCACTTTGAAGTACAAAAGCAGTTCCTACTCAGGGAATCTATGTCTCTGGTTCCAGCATTTGGTCCTTATTTTACTCTTCTTTTGTGCCATTTTTCTATGGGGGAAGATAAATTAAAGCTGGGAAAAGGTACTAAAGGGTTGGATATGCATCAACCTTGTGCAATGGGACAGATTTGACCATAATGACTTCAGCGATGATAGAGGTACTATTGTGTGTAAAATGTTGGTGAGTACCGTCCCTACAGCCCCCTGAGACTAGCCCATATCTTCCCTCAATCTTTGCTCTAATTTTTTTTGTGGTAAAGTGCAACAGATTGACCCTAGGTGTGAGACTTCTGAGTGGAATGTAGATAGTGCAGATTTCCTGATTCAACCCTCAGTGTACATTGCCATCGTAGACTGAAAGACACTCTCATGTGCATTTGCAATTCAAGCCAGGGTGAACCAGCACCCAGGTTGGTACCTTCACCCTTTGGAGTGAGGCCTCTTAGTGGCCATATTAAGCCCCAAAAATGTTACATTTAAACTCAGAGACCCTAAGATAGTGGAAACAGAGGATATTTGTAATATTTAGAAATTATTTCAATGTAATTTAAGATTTTTATCTTGGGTGCTGGTTCACCCAAGGCAGCAAAAATTCATAGCCTAAATTTTAGGAATTGGTGTCACTTTTGTTTGTGTGTCTTCTTTAACTTGTGTGTTGCCCAAAGTTTAAGATGTCCTCTCCATTGTCCACTAGCTGGATGAGTAACACCATTCCGGCTTCCATGCTTCTGAGTGATGAGGACTCCAGCTAGACCTGATAGTATTGGATATGGTCTTGTAAGCAAGGGTTAACTGGCACCCACCAGTGCACTGTGGAGGATGGATGATGTGTGGACAGGAAATACCTTTTCATTGTATTCTTGTCCAGTAGCTAACCAGAGGTAAACTATGTACTAATTATTCACATGCATCTACCCACCTACCTAGTAGCCACTGAATGCCTTCCATATTTAAGTATGCACATAGTAGCCACTTACACTCATTACTACTTACCTATGGTACTTACTTACCTAGGTAGGGGAAGGCGGAAGAGGGGTTTAGAAGGCGGGTTGCCTTGGTAACTCAGCCTTGGTTCATCCACAATTGAGTCCTAAGGGGATTCCAATGGATGGTGCACAGATGGGTGGGTGCTGGGTCACATAATTGGTCTTTTAGATGAGGTGCGTTGTCGATAATCCTTATTAGTCTTGAAGATTATACACACTGCTGATTTCTATTCAGGGAAAAGCAATTAAACTGGAGCTTTACATAAACCATGCTTGCACGACAGCAATACGATGAGCTGGTGTTTAATAAGAATGTGTGGTACATTGCACTTAGCTCTAATGATTTTCATATCCCCTTGGACCATCTACTGGTCTAGTTTAAATCTATGAGATCCATTTCGATTAGCTTTGCAATTTTACAAATTTCCAACATTTCAATCTAGTGTTGGTGCCACTTTCTTGGAGTTCTCAATTTCTGATGGTGTTGCCAACATATCTGTGGTAGAATTGGGAGGCACACATGAGAGATACAACATGCAATTTGACTTGATGGACAAATGGATTAGCAGACTACAGAGAATGGGAACTGCCATGCTCAAAACCCCAAAACTGAAAAAATAAGAAAATATGCCTAGTCCCATTGAATGCTTTTCCTATACTATTAGGATTGGAATTTTCAATCAATGTTATGGAGATACACGGCATTCACATCCAAGTCCAGAATTTAAGGCCACCCACACCAATCAAGTCAAGCCAATTGGCTGTTATTCACCAAGCATGTGACAAAATCTGAAACTTTCAGATACAGTATTGCTTTGCATGTGACGTGCTGCATGAACACAATTTGGTGTCCTTCCTCCCAATCAGAAATTCAGCATTCGCATCAGCACTAGCGCTTGGCAACATTAAGTAACATATTACTCTTTAACCGATGTCTAGAACAAAGTGGAAGCAGAGCTTGGTTTGTCATTTTGCTCCCTTTTGCTTTATTGCTTTCTTGTGAAATAATACGGTTTAGTTTAGTCTCAGTGTTCCCCATTTTGAAAATTTTATCATTACAGTATCCATAGTGAAAGGTTTAGCCTGCTTGAAATATCACTTCTCAGAGGCATATGCACATCCCTGTCACATTCAACTCACATTACAGGAAAATTTCCTTCACTTGCATGCACATCAAATTTGCCCCAGAATTGAAGCAACTCGTGATAGATTTCCAATAGAGAGCAAACGAGTCTAAAGTGTAAAGCTCTAGGACAAGAGCATTACCAGATGAAGAAGCCCAAATCAGGGGTCACAGAAGGCAGCAGCTGCGGGTGGTCTCACTTCTGGTAATGCCCTTGTCCCAAAGTAAAGATCCTTCCAAATCCAAAAAAATTCTAGTGTTAGGGGTGGGCAGGTTCCAAACCACTCAGCATGGATTGGAAGGATCTTCCCAAAAAAAAAATTTGCTGAGTGGTTTGGAACCTGCCCTCCCCTAATACTAGAATTTTTTTTGTCAGGTCTTTACCAGAATGGAAAATCTCCTTGTATGATTTGCCCCTTTTTCTATGTCTCATCGAAGATCCAATATGTCCTTCCACTAAAGAGTGAGCACAGAAGTTATGCAGCTATAACTTGCCTGTTACCAAGCAATGAGATGTGTGTTGTCAATGGCCCAAAATGCCCCATCATAAGCCATGGTGTTTCCAAGTTCTTGCTTGTTGAGTCAGACTACCCCCCACCGCAGCTTCTTTCACTCCCATATGGTCCTTGTTGGATGAACCAGAACCCACAGGTGCACCATGCGGGAAGGATGGTGTGTGCATACGAAACACTTTTTCAAGTCATATGGTCCTGTGGCGAAGTGTGAAGCCTAAGAGTAAATGACAAGGGTTTCAAATATTCAATGTTTGTAGTTTTCGACACTTGGTCCCACAGGTGACAGGAGAAAAATACATGAGGGAAAGAGGTGGAGTTGAAGAAAGCTGTTCTCTAGCGGGCATGTTGTGGAGATGCTGTTGGCAACATCTGGCAGCAGGTGTGCTCTTAGCTGCACCAAATTCCAATATTCAACTCCTGGTTTTCAGGGTTGGAAGTTTCGAAGGTCCTAAAAAGCCTTTGAATTCAAGTCAATTGCCTGGCCCACCTAATTATTGCAAAATGATAGAGCTGATGCAAGGTCTAAAAAGTGATGCAGACCAAAAGTAGAAAAAATTCTTGGAGCTTTCTAATCATGAAACATGGGAAAGTAATGGAGATCGACAGGGGTGAGGAATTTTGTGGGGCTTAAAAACTTTCTCAAGCTTTTCTAATTTTGTAGGCTCATTCATGCACGACGTGAATTGTGATTTCCTGACCCTGGTAATGCACAATTGACAATCTCCTGGCCCTCTTGGAGAGCACTGTACACACTGTGCATGTTTATGGGGCCCCAATTCCAAACCCACTTTCTTGAAAATCTCTAATTTTTTTGTAGTGTAACTGGAGGGCACATTATAGTGCATAATTATTCCTTAGGCCCATGAGCAGGGCTTCTGTTTCCACTGCAAGCTTTGTGAAGAATGTAAGCATCGCTTCGCTAGGTTAGACACACTGTTGGGTGGTTCTCACTGGGTGACTTGGTTCTCACATTGAGAACTGTCTGTTCTCATTTTGGGTGAAAACTGGGCTGAAAACCAGTTTTAAGGTTCTCACCCATGTGAGAATCGATTAGGAGAACTGGAATTGGAAATTTATAAAACCAAAAAAAGAAGAACCGGATGGATTTTCAAATGAAAACTCAAATTCGGTTCTCAGGGTCTAGAAGGGAAAATGGGTACATTGGAATTAGGTTTAGGGTTAAAAGTTTTAGGGTTTAGGGTGGCACCTCCACCAAGGGAGACCATGAGAGGAGAAGAATATAAAAGTTAAGAGGTTTTTCTATCTGATTAATGTGTGTTTCAGGTTTTTGTTCATCACTTTTTTTTCTTTTTTGTGCATTTGCATTTGCATTCACTCCTTGCCATTGTCATTGTTTGTCATTCCTCTCCTTGTGTTGTTGTTGCTTGTTATGCTACATCATTCCTTGTCTTGTGTTGTTGTTGCTTGCCGTGATGTGTTGCCCCCTTGTTGTGTATTGTTGCCCTTGTTGTGATGCATTGCCTTCAACTTGCTTTGTTGTTGGTGCTTATTGTGATTCATTGTTCCTTGTCTTGTGTTGTTACTACTTGTTGTGATGAGTTGTTTTGCTTGCATTGTTGTTGCTTGTTCTGATTTGTTGTTCTTCACCTTATGTTATTGTTTTGTTGCTCCATGTCTTTTCCAGGTACTCACCTCACCCTTCCTTGTGTTGTTATTGTTGCTTGTTGTGATTCATCACTCCTTGCTTTGCATTGCTACTACTTGCTTGTTGAGGTGATGTATCCCCCCCACCCTTCTTGCCATGTGTAAGTTCTAAAGCTGGGAGTGCAAGGTGTCATCTTAGAAAAATAATGTAAGTTTTTTTTAAATATCTTTTTCATGTTTCATTTTTGGGAGTTTCAAAAGTTTTGTTATTTTGTTGATATTTTTCGCTTGTTTAATTTAGTTTTTTTTTGTTTCAACTTTTGATTATTTTCTTTTGTTTTTGGGTTGTAGGATTATTCTTTTGTTGAACTCAACTTTAACATTCTAAACTCCAAACCTTACATTGCACTTCATTTTTGTAAATGCCCTTGTAAATGTCTTTGTAAATATTCTTGTAAATGCTTTCATAAATTTGCTTGTTAGTATCCTAAAGGTTTGCATATTATTGTTTGGTTTTTTTTCCTCATTCATTTGGCGAAATTTCATCTTGCAATTAATAATGGAAGAGTCATCCCAAAATGAAAACATAATAAGTAATAATGATGAAATATATATGAATGATGTTGTAAAGGAAGAGGAGAGAATGGAAAAAGAGTTTGAAATTCACCCAAGTGGGCAAATGGAAAAAAATAATTTAATGTAGATAAGGGGGAAGAAAAAATTAATGAAAACTTGAAAAAATTGTGTCTTCAAAGAAGAAAGTGGAAAATGATAATAGAAATGCATTATGTTGATCATAGATCATCTATTATGTCCACAATAAGCTAGTGGATGTTAAGTGTTCTCAATTGATGAGATGCATTATGCCAATCCGATTTTAATAACAAATGCCAAAACACAAGCAAGGAAATGTTTGATATTGTATAATAGTGCAAATGGAATTACTACATTAAAAGAACATGTTTATGTAAACCATTGTATGACTACAAAAATGTTTGAAGAAGTGAATAGTTTATTAAAAGATGTGGAAAGACACCTACAAAAAAAAGACCTCATGTAAGTGGAACTATTATAAATCCAATTTTTTTGCTACCAAATATTCCTATAAGACAGATGATGTGCAACAAAAGTAGTTTTCGAAAGATTTATCTCTTTTAATTGTTAAAAACCATTTGCCAATGCATCTTGTTGAAAGTTAATGGTTAAAGAAATTTAGTTTTTATTTGTTTCTAAAGGTTGTTTTGCCTTAGTTTTCAAGAATTTTTTTGTTATAGTTGGTGGGAAAAAAAAAACAATTATCTATTTTACCTACTTTGGCATATTGTTATTCTATAACAACAAGTTTTGATCTATGGATGTCAAAAGGGGCCTATGACATTTTTTCCCTTGTTACTAACTTTTTGGGGGCTGAATGGTAGCCAAAACATATTACAATTAGGCTTTTTGAAACATCTAATACCTTTGGGCACACAATAGCCAAATAATTAATTGAATTGTTAGGCAAATATGACTTGAGAAAAATAATCATTGCTTATGTTAAAAATGAAATATTTAACTTAAACACTATGATTACAACCTTGAAGTCTATTGTAAGTTATGATATTTTAAATTTAGCAGAAAGTTTCCACATTAGTTATTTTGGCCATGCATTTTTTAAGGCTTGTTAATATGATTTAGTTGATGAAAAAGTTTGTAAGGGTTTGAAATATGTATATGCCAAAACTACCCAATTTAACTTGTAGAAATGCATAACTTGGCCAAAAAAGTTAGGGAAAGGTAGACAAGAATGGAATAGTGTTTATGTAGATTTGAATATTCCTTAAAGAAAACTAAATACTCTAGTGAAAACAAGGTTATCATCAGAACTTTAATGTTTCTTTGGTTATTATTGTTTTTGTTAAAACTTGCTATAATTTAAATATTGATCATTTGTTGTTTTTTTTGTAGGTTTGCCAACATAATCATTATTTTTCAAGAGGCTTTGCAATTCAAGGATATTATAATGTTTTGTTATAATAAGCAAAGTTCAATAAAGATGACAACCAAAGTTCCACCCCCTTGGACATGGCATATTTGTCAAATTGTTGTTGATTGTCTATCCCCTATTGTAATTTATTGTGTTCTAAATTTAGGGGACATTAGTTAGTAAGTGATGCCCTTCATTTTGCCACTTCCATGAGCTTGAAATTGAGAAAACCAAAAACTGCACCATCTTTTCAAACCTTAATGGAAGAGGATTCTAGTGTGACATTTGAATTAATTTGTTTAACTTCCAACATTAGAAAAGAGGTTTGTGAAGTTCTAGATAATTTTCTTTCATCCTTGAAAAAATTTGATGAAAGAAAGACACATAATATGTTAGCTCTATTGTTGGACTCAAAATTTAAAAATCTTTGCTTAGTGTCTTTTTTCATTGGTCATGATCAAAGGGTAACAATTGTTGAACAATGTGGTACAATGTCATTATATCATATGCTCATCAAATGTTATTATCAATTGCATCCATTGACAAAAACTAATAATGGTTTTGTTGACTAGAAAATGGATGATGATTACAATTTGGATGTTTTTCAAATGATAACAGAAGTATTGAGCCAACAAAAGACTTTGTTAAGAGAGAACTGCTGGTTTTTTAGCATTATTTGGTGGATGTGAAGGAGATCAAGTGTCCCCTTTGTGTTGGAAAAAACATAAGCCATGTTTCCACATTTGGGTTTCTTGCTTGTTAGATTTTAGGGAATGTTGGTTCTCAAAAGATTGAAAGGATCTTTTCCTCAGTTGGAATCTTCATTAATTTGAAAAGATATCATTTACAATTTAAAAACTTAGAAAAATTAATTTTTGTAAAGAAAAATAGGCCCAATGATTGTAGAGTTGGTTGTAAATCCCCTTTTAACCTTTTAGAACTTATTTGGATAGATGCATACCTGTACAAGCTGGAACAATTTGAAGGAGCTTTTGAAAGAGATGAAATTGTGAATTTATAAATTGTTGAAAATATATTCCAAGTCTCTTTTTTTTATCAAAAAATTAATAGAATTTTTTTTTGAAATTTTTGAGATTCGGCTTGTGAGAACTGACCAAGAAAACCGGCTGTTCTCGAATTGTGAAGAGCCGCCACGCTTGAGAACTGGATTTTTTTCTTTGGAAAAATCTGATACCCAGGATGGTTCTCATAAGCTCCCTGTTTTTAAAGAAGTAAGAACTGGGCCTGTTCTCATGCACTAGCTTAATGAACTGGAACGGCGATTCTTTAAAATGAGTGAGAATCGTCCAACACTGGTTAGACACTATTGAGCCCATCTGAACTCCGAATTTAAGCATCTTCATAACATGTAAATCCCAACTTCAGAAAGGACAGAATACAGTACACCCACAGAAAAGGAAAGAGGTCACCAGATACACCAGATATGGTTGGCTAGCATAAAAATTTCCATTTTTCACCCATTTTGTTTCCTCCCCTGGATTGTCTAGCTACACAGCTCCGCCCCAAAACAGCTCCCCATCTACGCCAACTTCGGGAAAGAGGATTTTCTTTTTCAAATTTGTGATGGAACGCAAATGGCTATCATACATAGGAAGATTTAGCTGGATATTTCAGCTAGAAATGAGATATGAAAGTAGAAATTTTAAAACATCCTTTATATATTAGAGTTTTCCATAAACTCTGGCGATTAGGGGGTGAGAAAGACCAGTTTTGGCATAATAGGGCATCAAACGTGTAACTAGGAATGAAAATTCAAGGATCAAACTAGTTTTTTTACCAATTTTAGGGGTAAGTAGCGCCTCCACTGCTGCTGCATATATTTTCACTGCTCCTACCTGTAAAACTACTATGATTAGTCTCGAACTTTGTGCATCAGACTGAGATTTAATAAAATTTCATTGCTTTGCAAATACCACTGAAATAAGCAAAATGTTAAATCAGCCAAAGAAATTAAATGCAGTCAGTACAAAAGTACTGCTGCCATTTTTCCCCCCAGTCTGCCCTTTGCCCCTTTCATATTTTCTAAAACAAATTCAGTGATACTCGGGCATGTTTTTGCATTCACAACCTTTCATGTTATGAATGTTCCAAGGGCACATAACATGCCCAGTCACATGTTACATATCCTTAATACTCATAACATGTCCAAACATGCATAACATAGACCCAAAAAGTGATTAGGTATCACAAGGTAAAAACAAACGGGGCAAATGTCAGACTGAGGAAAAAATCGCAGCGGTACTTTTTGTACTGACTGCATTCAATTTCTTTGGCCGATTTAACATCTTCCAAGAAACAGGGGATAGAGGGTGAAAACAGGTCCAAAGACAGGGTGACTTTATGGATAACTCTAATATTGCTAAATGATGAACTGGTTTGATTCGAAACTCCAAAATCACTGTTTTGCATTTTTTATTTTTCATTTCTCCAGGAAAATATAAACACTGCCAAGTCCCAATAAGCCCACTCTGACCACCAAGTCATCCACCAAAATCATCTGTCAAGTTGAACTGCTAATCAAATATTTACAGGCAAAGGTCACTCCGCTTAAGAAGGGTGGCTATTTTGGAACCTTAGGGACCAGATAGCAAGTTGCCCAACCAAGTGGCACTAGTAGGGTAACACAAAAATGGCTGGCAGGGATGCTAGACTTTCGTATTCTAAACCTATAACCTCATTGCAAGTAATTGTTTGAGACTGTGAATCCAGACCGAACTATGAATTGTGTACAATGAACCCTTCATTAGTTTGACAACAATAGGCCAAAAAATGATGTGTGCAAATCTGATCTGGATAATTTCCCAAAAAAATGAAAAATAATCCTGTAAAGGGTTGTGGTTTTAAGTAAATAGTTTACCTCTATTTTTAACAGTTTCTTGGCTTTGATGGCACATCCAATTGAAAAGTTCCCCATCTATGTTGGTTTTTATTTTCAACTTTCAGAAATGTCGATCCTAGTTAGGAGGAAGAATGCACCATAGCCTAAATAACTATCCTGGTCAAAAATTTGCAGGATCATCCTCAACAAACTTAATGATTTGCACCATGGTAAATTGTGTATAATCACTTGTGGAAAGGAAAAAAAAAATCAAAAAATCAAAACTCAAGACAAAGAGTTCATTGTATAATGAAAATCCATAGTTGACATAATAGGTTTTTCATTGTCAACTTGAAGAATGACATATGAAAATCAAAAGACATTGAAAATAAGATCAATATCAAATCATGCCCAACACTCTTGGGGTAGCAATAGTGGCCCTTAATCTGACTAATGTGCTTCTTGAAGGAATCATCACCATTTAACATTAATTAATATTAATAGAAGATCATCTCCAAATCTTCCATTACACCATGTGAAGGAAAGCAAAATTGCAATTTTGAAATCAATTTGTCAATTACTTCCTCACCTTGATTTGTGACTATTTTAACATCCTAAGTGTGCACCTCTTTAGTAACAAAACTCATAACATTTGTTAGTTGATTCAATTGTTTCACCCTAATGTGTTATTTATTATAATTAGAGGTTAAATGTTTTGTACATGTATTCAAATGTGTTATCTATTGCATGATGATCAAATCATAGAAGGAATCCACCAAGAATAAAAACACATTGAACTTAAAGGCAATGTCAAGGTTCACATAATGTGAAAACAAAAATGCTTGACAAAATTTGATTATTGCCATGTGGGCCAACAAGAAAAACATCTCAAGCTTGGTCTAACTTCATTACATGTTCACCAATTGCAATATTAGCAACAATATTACTAGTAACACAACCTAAGATTTGTCAAGTGATAATCAATGGTAAAGAACCTTGTTGATTCCTGGTTTTGTCATTGAATGTAAATTTAAGGTTTGTTCCTTAACTCTTAACAAGGAAAAAAACATGGGAGCTTCATGATGGGAGTAGGACAAGTTCTTAAGTTGAACTTATAATTATGTCAAACTGCACAAATTAAGAAGACCAAGTGGTTTATGTAGTTTGAAACCAAAATAATGCACATATGAATCACAAAATAACATAGATTTACAATAGTCACCATGGTTTGAATTAGAGAAGCTTCACCATTTTCTTCCCTATATTATATTTTGCAACTCTTCATGGAAATTACATTGAAATGACATTTTTTTCAAAACTCCCAAGCATGAATATCAAAACTACAAAGTTGTGAATCCCACCATTTCATGATGTCACATCTTTTTTATTTTGCATATGAATTGAAATCTTTCAAAGGAAAAAGGTGAAAACACAATCATTTATACACAAAAAAGTAATCCTTGAAGTTATAATCATATTTTTACAAACAAATGCAAGAAAGTAAAATTGAAACCTTTTCAATTATTGTGAACCATTGTGGGCTTTAAATATTGAGTTAAAAATATGTTGTATACAAAGTTCAAAATTTTTTAGTGCATTAAAAATAGGTTAAAAAATATTTTTGAAATCAATTGATGAAATTGTGTTCAAAATTACTTTTACATCAAAAGATTGATATGTTATTACTTTTGCACTAGAAGTTGAAAGTGCATAAGTCAATTTTAAATTGGCATTATCCAAGAAAATTAAAAAGTTCCAATATCTCATTTACTCAAAACCTTTTTTGTTTCTTTAGACAACCTACAAAGTGAAAAAACATTTACTTGCATTTTTGATAAATCTATTTTAAACATGTGATTCTTCGATATCATTGACATAAATTCAAAAGACATGTTCATATTGATCATTGAAGCAAATAACATATCTAGGTTTAATATGTTAAGGCTTGGTTTATGGTTATTTTACATTTCTTTTGACAAGGATCACAAAATGTTTAAATGCTTTCACTCAAAAGTTGTTGCTCTTGAAAAGATCTTTCTAACAACATTAAGTTTTTTAATCAAAGTTGATTTTAAATGATTAAATGGTTAATCATTTTGGAGGTTTGACTTTGAACCCTTCAAATGACCATAACTTGTGTTACAAGTTTTTGTTTTGGAATCCAACCCCATTTTAACATAGTATTTTTCAAGAACTATTCAATGGTTTTTTCAAAGTCCAATTTGGACAAGGTTTGTTCCCCAAAATTTTGTTTCAAAATTCGACTTTCAATTCTTCAAGAAATTTGAAGAGTTGAAAGTGAATTGTCACCTTCAAAACTTTCAACTCCCAAAATGAGAATTCGTTTTGGGAGTTTTGTGACTCCTTATCATGCATGCTTTCAACACTTGTCAAAGTGTGTTTGAATCAAGGGGTGACTTGGCAACAATCTTAGCCAATTTCTTTTCTCATATCGAGCCAACCTTTGTCACAAGCCCAAGCCTAAAGTTATGACAACCAACTCATAAAAACCTCAATGTCACATATATCAATGCAAATTTAACCTTGATAAAGTTGTTGTAAGGGAGTTTACAACCACCTTCATTAATACATTATAATATTCAATGATCATTTTTGCAGTTCCAACATGAAATCCACCTTGTTTTGACACTTTTCAATAAATCATAAAGTTTTTATTTTCATGATCTTATCAAATTTATTGCATTCCATGTGTCTCTTGAAAGGCTTTTATTGAAGTAAGCATATAGGGTTTGGAGCAAGATCTTCAACCTACAAACCATGCTCAACATATAGATAGAACTTGCCCAACAAAATTAATTTGATAGGTTACAAGCACCATGTTGCGCATGATTTGTGCATGATCTCAACCATGGACATGCCAATATTATTACACTAGTGCTTTTGTGAACAATTTTGTATTTCAAAGGATTATACAAAACCTTTCATACTTTTATATTCATTCATGGGCTTTCCTTTCTAGAATAAGAAAAACATTATGGCCCAAATTGAACCACTTTCTTCAAGTCCTCACTACCACACCTTGCATGACCTTAACCAACACATTTTCTTGGTGACTACAAACATATCGCAATTCACCTTTAGCATGTTAAATAGTCTTCAACCCAATAAAATGTACCATTAGGAACACCAACCATGGGGGAAGTTTCTTTTTTCCATGCATGGTTATAAAATATAATCAAACTAAGGAATGAGTTGTTTTTCCTTCCCCATGATTTTTGTGCAAATCTTGCACATGATGTTAGTGACAAACCCATGTTCATTTAATACACTCTTTGCCATGGAAGTTTTGCAATCCATCACTATGAGAAATTGTGTTCATACAAACTAAATTAGCATGCAACTAGATCATCATAGAAACTACTATGCAACTAAGGTACAACTACAATATGAAAATATGATGAATTAATAATTAAAATTCCAGATCAACATATTTCATAGTTGTAATTTAATTGCACATTAGTTGCAACTTGGACTCTATATGGGCATATGTACACAAAATATATACGATGATAATCACAATTTGCAACTAAGTGGTTAATCTCAATTGTGTGGCAAATAGTGTAGCTTTAACGTTCAGTGAGCAACTACTTTGTAACTGGTGTATGGCGTTGATGCATATGATCATGCCACATGTACAGTTAGATAAAGGTCCATAACATTTGGAATTTACAACTTGTTTGCGACTAAGAATCAAATAAATTGGCTAGTTTTACAACTAAGTTACAATTAAATGTGCCATTATGGTTTCATTACATAAATACTTATGTCAAGTATTTTGGAACTAAAGTGTTCAATTCATCTAAAATTAGTTGTTAACTATGTAGCAACTCATACTATTAAAAGATTTACAAATTGTGCAATTCATTGAAAGTGTAAATGTAGGCCTTTAGTTGGATTGGACTAGTGTATTAAAATGTTTATGAATATGTACATATAAATATCATTGCTTATACACTTCAAACTTTTCTAAACTAGATTATTAAATGCTTCATTAATACAAGCCAATTCCATTATTGAATAATTAATTAAAATAATTAATTTTCATAATTATCTAAATAAATAAAATTTAAATAATGTACTAAATATTATATTCTTATTTTTTGTGATTGATGTTCAGTTATTGTGTTAATAATATTTCACTACATTGGAATTCACAATATTATGTTGGTATACACACATATCAAACCATATAATTTCATGAAAGGTAAACGCCTATTTTAGAATTGAAATTAAAAGCAATGTGTATATTTTATTAAACATTCAATAAGGCTGTACGTATGAATATGTCTTTATATACCTTGATGTTGTATATTCAAATTCATGTCTATTAGTTAATATTTCAGAATGAATTATTTGTGATTAATTTTTTGATTAATAATTTATATGTAATATATTTAATTACCATGAACTAATTAGTGACTAAATAATAAAATATTCATATAACTTCATTAATCAAATTTGATTAATTAGTATTTAATTAAATCAGATAATAAATAAATAATTATATAATAGCTAATTATTGAAACTCAGTAATGAATCATATATAATTAATTAATTAATTCAAATAATTTTAGATAAAAAACTTTGTTAATGTAGGTGAGTAATTATTGAATTTTACTTGAATTCAAATCAACAATTATCAACATAATTAATTATCTAATAGTTATTTAAATAATTAATCATCTAATATTTATTCTGATAACTAATTATTTAATACTTATTTTGATAATTAATTATTTGAATCAATCAAATAACTAAGTATCTGAATTATATTAATTAATTGTGTTAGAAAATTAATTATAAATTTCAAATTAATTACAAAATGTGGGAAAATATTTTTAATAATTACAACTCAATTGCAATTAGGGTACCACAAAAAGATTTAACGCATATATTTTGTTTTTAATATTTCATTTCATAAACTATATAAAGGAGGTGTTTTCTTTTGCATTTTCACACTAAAATACATGTGCCATGTTGGGATGAGTTCATAAAAATTTAACCCTAAAGGCAAAACACAGAACAAATTAAAAAAATTATGTGGTTACTTTTTAGTTCACCTATTTTTCTAGTATTCTACCTTCCTACCTACCTATTTGCCTACCTACATAAGTAGGTCTTACTTTTATACCTACTTAGATAGTAAGTAATTAGGTAAGTAGGTAAGTAAATAGGTAGGTTGCAGCTATAACAACTTACTTACCTATGGTTATGTATCGACCTACCTAGGTATATATATATATATATATATATATTTGTTTTCCAAAATTCAATTAATATGCCATGCGGCAACTTTTTATTGTTCCACGTGTCATAATCAAGACCATCTAAAATGAATAATAATAATGAACAATGAATATCAATATTTGAAAAAATCATGAAAAATCTTCATAATGCCACATGTTAAAATTTGATGGATGGATGAAAAATGACATTAACATGACATTATGATTGTAGTCATAGGGGAGTTGCATAATAGTTGAAAAAGAGTTGTAATGAGTTGCATCGTATATACAATGAATTACAACTCTTGCAATTCTTGCAAGTTATCCAATAATATTCACAACGTATAAATATGGTGAGTTGCAAGTTTAGTTGCAAAAGAACTTTTTTTCTCATAGTGCATACATCTTGAAATTTTCAAATTAAATCATAAACCTTTTTTATTTTTTTATAGTCAAATTCAATTTCTTTTAAGGTTTTTCAATTGAATCAAGTTCAAAAGTTCTAAATCAACATGAGGTGAACTTTTTGTTATTGAATTCCCACTACACCAAAAATGGCATTCTATGATTAGTCTTAAATGACTACAAATGACATAAGTGACTAAAAATGGCATAAATAATGGGTCTAGTAGAAAATAGTCAATGATAGAATGTCATTTTTGGAATAGTGTCCATTTGTTCTTTGCAAAATGTTGGTTGCTACTTTTAACAACATTGCCAACCTTATTTTGTGAATTGAACAAATGATGATATTCGAAATTCCCCAGGGGTTTAAGAGGAACCATCATGCAAGTTACAATTTACAACATTTAAAATGAATGCAAAAAAAAAACATAGACTTAAAAATCAATAGTTAGGACCTATTATTTGAATCTTGATCAATCGATTTTATGGTGTAATGTACAAAATGTGCACACACACTTGCAAGTTCTAAAGTTGATAAGCAAAGTTGATGAGTAGGGAACACTCAACAAAGTCAGTGACTCCACTTGTTCAAGCATACTAAATGATGCCCTCTCACAATATAAATGTAAAGATAATCACACAATTTAAAAAAAATAAAAATTACGTTTTGAACTCAAGAGTTAAGGTTCTAGATTGAAAACATGTTTAAACACATTAAATGATCCCTATATGCTGCATATAAAAAAATGCAACTTTAAATCTTGAAGAAAAGCACATTGCACACAAGTTTAAACAAAAGTGAAAATTCAGAATTCAAGATTCAAAAGCATTCAATTAAATTCAAGTGAGTGTTGGTAGAAGGCATTATTTTTCATTACATCCCATCACCCTACTTGTTCCCCCAACCTCAAAGCTTTTTAGACTTTATCAAAGATCAAAGGTTATATAGTACATCAACATTTTGAGTTGCATTGTTACTCAAGTTTCAACAAATGATTGTTGCCAACTCTCAAGCACCTAAGAATGGGCACATGAAAAAGAAACACTTAGAGAAAAACACTACAAAATTAAAGGAGAATACTGATTTGCATAAAGTAGAGAATACATTGCAATACTACAATGATGCACATCAATCATAAAAAAACCTACATTAAAAATAAACAAAGAATGTGTGATTCTAGTGTCCAATGTGGAGCATGGGGTGGCAAACTACAAGTAGGAACAAGTGATGGCCATGAATGATATTGACATGTGAACAATGATTATTAAATGTTGCCCATGATGATAAAGATGATTTTTGGTTAAATAAATAAAATTTTCTCACTTTTTCCCTTTTGATGTGACCAACCACTTGCCAATGGGGAAATTTAACTATAAGTGATCATAAATAAAAAATTGCATCTATCATTTGAATGCTACAAATATTACTATAATATCTAGGTTGGTTTGGTAGCAAGGTGTTTAATAATTTATTATTTGATGTCAATTACATTCAACAATAAATATAACAATATCTTACAATTTGGAATTATCTTAAATACTAAAGCTATTGTGATTGAGAGCTTCCTTTAGATTTTTGGCATAACATGCATGTATTTTGATTTAATTACAATTTCAAAAGTAATTATTTAGTGCCTAACCAAGTTAGGTACTATGATAGTCATTGTGGGTCCAATTTTATAGTTACGCATTATGAAAAATTTGTTGATCAAGCTCATTTTGAACTTTAGGGGACAAAAAAAGTTATTTTCCTACATCATGATCGCTAATGGAAGCTTTGTTTGACAAAACTAGTAAAGAATTTAAAAAATGAAAAGAACAAACAAGACATGATTTCTCATGATGTCATGAACAATAGTCCTTAGCTCACTTGCACATTGTTTTATAACCTTCACAAACTACATATTGGCCCTCGTGGTTTGGAGGGGGAGGAGGTTGGTGTGGGTACACCTAGTGGGGTGTATGTTAAAAAGGTGAAAAAGAAATTAAAACGGTCACATATTCCAATTTTGTGAGAAAAATTTCGGAATCATGAAAAATAATTTCTTTATGAAAAAGTTTGGTCACATTTCAACTCAATTTTTTCTTTTTGCCAAGATTTTTTTGGCAATTGTTTTTGGGGTCTAGACCAGTGTTGGGCGGTTCTCATTTAATGCTGAGTCTCAGTATTTCATACCCTTATTTAATAGAATTTCACGACTTTGCGGACAACATCCAAGAGGGGATGAAGCATCAAGTTGGGGGTGCAACTCAGGCCCAACAGGGCATGACTTTCCAGATAACTCTAATATTTACCTTATATTTTCTACCATGAGAATCGGACCATTCTCAAAATGTGAAAACCGATCCGGTTCTCAAATTGACTGTCAGGTGAGAACTTGAGCGGTTCTCACTAGGCGGTTCACACCTCCAGTGAGAACCTCCAATCCGGTTCTCTTGACAATTGACTTTTTCGGTTCTCACTGTCCGGTTCTCACTGAGAACCGGGATGAAAACCGGAGTCGGGTTTTCAGCCAATGGGTGAGAACCGCCCAACACTGGTCTAGACTTTTAAAACTTGTTGCCGATCAATGTTAAATCTCTCTTGGGATGTTTGATAGGAACACAATATCAGAAAATTGAAAAAGGAAAGAGAAATTTTTTGTCAAGGGGCGCTTGACATTTTTATTTTTTATTTTTTTTAAATTTTAATTTAGCCAAAGTGGCCATCATTTAGAAATTTTTAAAAAATTGAACCAGATATGAGATTCTCTTGAAATAAATTTTTTTCTGTATTCTTAGCTATGTAATTGGAACTTATCATAAAAATCTGGTGATTTGGAATTTTCTTTTTTTCTCAAAATATGGTGAAGTTGGGTCTTCTCCCAAGAATAGTCTTTGAAATAACATTTTGCAAGTCTAAACTTGGCGAAAATCCAATGGTGAGAAAATCAGTGGCCATGTTAGCACTGGACTTTTTGTTACTGGCAAAATTTTGTGCAAAAATGAAGCTAAAAATGTTTTTTTTGAAAATGAATTGATTCTGGGAGTTTTCATTAGCCAGAAGTGAGATTAGAAAAACAGTAAAATTTTCCAGATTTCTATATTTGGTTTTCAGTGTGCAGGCATCAATATAGAAGATTGCATAAATTTTTAAAAACTTTATACTTGAATTATAGAAAAATTTGGCTACATCTTCCTAAGGATAATCGCCATTTTTTCTATACCTTCCTTTGGACGATCGCCAATTAAGCTAGATAAAGAAATCCCTAAAAAGAGCACTGCGTGGCCTTACATAGCATAAGAGCATCTGCACCCCAAAACTATTAACAACTCCTTTATGTTAAAATAGAATAGTGTTTAATGATCACTGTCCCCACCCACACGCGTCATAAAAGACACTTTAAACACTCAAAGACCCTTTATGTCTTTATATCTGGACCAGTAATAGTCACTGTCCAAATCCATAGAAGAAAAAAAGATTATGAAGGGGGTTAAAATGACTGCTGCAACATGGACATCAATACAGGAGCGCAGCAGGATTTACGCTATCCTGCTGCCAGATTTAATGAAAAGGGGTGTTTGCAGGCGCGCGGTGGCGATGCTCTAATAACCCCTTAGAGGCAGGAATTGGAACGAGGCAAAACTACTTGGCAAAATTGCCCTACAAAGCAAAGGCAAAACAGGTTTTCAGTTTTGATCTGTGCAAATTGTTATTGATGAAACCCTGGCAAACTTCATTAAACAAAACACACAGCAGAAAGGGGAAAAAAACGAGCAAGAATTGCTATTTTCTCCAACGGAGGAACAGGTTGTGTATTCGGCTCCACGGGATCAAAACAGAGGCAAAGTCAGATGAGAAAAGGCAAAGTCATTGTGAAGACTTGGGGCAGTAAAGACAAAGCACACAATGAAGTTGATTCCTAGCAATTTTGGGACAAGGTATATGAAAACTTAAATGGTACCGTTAAAACGGAATTGGTTGTGCATTAAATGGATTCAATAAGAGGGCTCTGGTAACAATGTACCCACCAATAGCACTCTCATAATTCATGTCCTTTTGCTCTTGGACCTGTTGGGACCAGAAAGTAGCATTCTCAAGACTTGGGGGATCCTATGATCAAACCCTTTTCCTCTTCTACTGATGTCCTAATTCTTCACTCCCAACAGCTCACTATTTTCTTCTTTCTTTTTTATTGACCTTTCAGAGGGAATTGTCTTTACCAGTGTTGGGCGGCAGCACCGGTTCTTTTCCGGTTATCATCCCTAGATGAACACTTTAAAAGCAAAAAAAAGACCGTGTAACAACCAGTGAGTCTTTCATGAAAACCGACAGTTCTTTGAGGTTTTGGAATACCTGGAATTGCTGGTTCTTTGATTCTATTTTTTTTGAAATATCTGAAACTGGTGATTCTTTGAAAAATCATAGAATCGCACAATATTGGTTTTTACTTTGTTTTTTGGGGGTGCACGATTGTTGTGTTAACCAACGTTGTCTGGTTCTTATTGCAAATGGCATCTTCAGTACAGTTCTCAAAACTGGTTCTGTGAATTCCTAAAACCTTTGATTTCAATCATTTTCACAAAGAATTTAAAACACGTCCAATTCAAGACTAAGATTGATTCATCTCCCTTACGCACAATTAAACATTATTAATGTGTTCAATTACTTCACATATTTCAAAATAAAACTTCTGCAATATTAATTATGTATGACCAACAAAAACAAATAGCTTGCCTAAAATGTAGGGTCAAGCTTACACTTTAAAGAAAATAAAATAAAATTTATGTAACTAAAGAACTTGAACCTGTTCAAAGTGGGGTTGCACCCTCAGTTCAGATTCTAAATCAATTTTGGAAAGAGGCTGATTACACAATCAGGTTTGAATGGCAGTTGCAACAAAATTTGGAAGCTAGACTTGTCATACTCTAAAACCTGATCTAACCTGGACCTCAACCGGCCTATTTTTCAGAACCTGCAAACACTGGTGTTAACCAATGTTGGGCAAGTAAGAACTGTGAGGAAGCATGGAATTGGAACTAGAAACAGATCTAATGAAAGAACTAGAACTTGATTTTATATTTTTAAGAAGCACACTTGGAACCAGGTTCCCAGTTCTATATACATGTAAAACTTTGAATTTTAATCTAGATATACTTTTCAGGAACAAAAGAAAAAAAGTATGACTAGAACCAGAGGTTAACCAGCAGTTAAGCAGCAGTTCCAATCCATGTTAATAAAAATCAGACTGGAATTAGGTTCGATTTTCGGAAACAAAACCGAAAATTATTATTAAGAAAAACAGTTTGTAACTGGAATCTCTATTCCATTTATGCCTGGAATCAGAACTTGTTTATTGTTTACAATTTTACGTCCGTTTGGGACCAGAGTGTCCATTAGACAAAAGGTAGATCATGGAGGACAAATTGTCCTCTGGTACTAGCAACATGCCACAAACTTGGCCAAGGCAACCGTGTTCATAGTCTGCATGAGCTCAACAAGAGTGCTTGTGTGGGTGAGGGGCAGGGCAAAACAAAAGCGCTCCCTAACTTTCTGTGTATTTGGACAAGTAAGGAGCAGGTGCTTTTCATCCTCTACCTTCCCCAAGTCGCAACCTCAACAAAGCCTCTCAATGTATGGCACGCCCTTCACGCACCTAGCACTACCTCAAGTTACATGTTGCCACATCGAAATTGGGCCAGAGCTTTCTGCAGTTGAACACAGCTGATGTCACACAAGTAGTTTTTGCTCTCGTACGACATACCCTTGAAACGCAAGTATCTTGTCTATACACTAGTCCTGATCTCACGGTTGGTAAAGAACTTATCAATGAAAGCCAGTTACATATTATCCTTCACCATTTTTACATTCAACATTGTGTGGGGAAAACCTAAAGGGGGTGGGGCCCAAGCTTCCTGAGCTCCCACCCATATGTTGTGTGCATTGCATCAAGGTACTTGGCTTTCTACCCAACCTCTTACCCCTGCTAGACAAGTTGGATGTATGTGCATTGTCTTAGGAACCGTTCCCAGTGGCAATAGAACATTCCTTGCATGGAACGTAAAGGTTGCTGCAAGCTGAGGCATTGTTTCCAACGATAGTTGAACCGGAGGAAGAAAACTTGCCACCTCTTGGGGCTGATTCTGGAGTAATCATTTTTTCATGGATCTGGCACAACATTTCTTTCCCATAGCAAGCATAGTGAGCTAGGCTTCCCATGCCTTTCCCAAAATGCGATCTTTAGTGATTATGCTCATACGGTTATAGTACAACAATGCTTGTCCCCATGTAAAATGTTCAAAGGGGAATTTACCAAATTCTACCAGCATGATGGACATGCTGGTTGTTTTTTGCACACTAAATAGGGACTTGAGGAACCTTCGGTACACTACTTTAATAACCTCTATTTTCTTGGAGCCCGCCCAAACTTCACATGCATAGTTTGCTATGGAACGCACTAATGTGTTAAAAAGGTCACAACATAGCTTAACGTCCATAATACGTAGTTCCACACAACGACGAATTAGTGCGAACAACGAGCACCTACTGGCAGTTGCTAGATGTTCCATTACACTATCTAGGTTCGAGGTGGTCTCAAGTAGGATCCCTAGGTATTTGAAAGTTTGCACACGTTCAATAACGTCACCTTTAAACACAAATTCTTAGCATGGGTTAGCAGAATTGAACACCATGACTTTTGTTTTTTTCATGTTCACTATAAGTCCACATTTAGCACAAAACTCTTGGAGTGCATATAACTGTTGTTATAGTCCCACCTCTGACTCCGATGTTAGAGCGAGGTCATTTGCAAAAAGCAATAGCCATACGTGTGCATCTGTTAAGGCCAGTACATCTCATTTTCTACAGTCCAAGCGCCCCTCTAGGACATCCAAATATAACCCAAACAGTAGGGGGCTAAGAGGACAACCTTGCTTCACACCTTGCTAGCACTTTAACCTGGAGGTGACACCCTCACTTGGGTGGTTGATGCATACGGTATCCTTGGCATACATCGCTTGCAGGCATCGCAAGAAATGTCCCTCCACCCCGAGGCTAGCCAACATTTGCCACAACACTTCACGCGGCACAATATCGAACGCCTTTTTGAAGTCCACGAAACAAAAATAGAATGGCTTATTTTTTGCCTTGCTCTATTCTATCAAAGTTCGTAATATGAAGAGTTGGTTAGTAGTGCGATAATCTTTGTGAAACCCAACTTAACCTTTGGCATGCAGCCCATGTTGTTAAACCCATTCACTTAGCCTTTTATTAAGGATCATAGTGAACAATTTTGCTAAGATAGGCCCAACCATTATCCCCCTATAATTGTCAAATTCGGAGGCATCATGTTGCAACCTTAGCTTTGGGCTCGCAACGAAGGCAAACGTGTTACAAGGTTGTGGGCCAAGAGGATGCCCACGAGTTAAAACAAAGAAGTCGCAAGGGTGCGGGCCAAAAAGAAGCTCGGGAGTCACATCACATACTCTTAGGAGTGTAAGAAAGTGTGAGGGAGTATGAGGGAATGAACCCTCACACTCCCAAGGCAACTTTCACTTTGGGAGATGGAGCTTCGGTGGACTCCCAAAACTTTAGAGAACGATTTTAGGGTTCAAAACTCAATAATTTGTAACGTTTTTTATATCATTGGAAAGCTCTTGAAACGTAGATGTCTAAAATGGGCTCGAGTTGTTCATTTGGATATCTGAAACACAAGTTATGGCCAAAAGAAGGGTTGGGAGTCAAATTGTCAGTTTGACTCCCGAGCCGAAAAAGTCAGGAATCGACTTAATTTACTTGGCTTTAGAGGGCATGTGACATACCGTTGAAAAGCTCTCGACGAGAGCTACAACTTTGCTTTAGATCACATTTCGATTGGAGGTTTGCTCGCAAAGTTATGGGGCTCCAAAGTCGCAAAAGTCTTAACTGACGCGATTTCGAGACTCATTCGGGAGTCCCAGGAGAGAAAATCCATTTGGATGTGGGTTCTGTGGCCAGCCACAAAGTATACTATAAGGGGGAAGGTGGTGGCTTCCCCCAAGTCTGGGCCGTGATAAGTCTACTGTGTCCGTGTTGCTTATGGTTTGTCCTAGCACTAAAAATATCCAAACTATGCACTAACCACTTTGTGTGGGTTGTGTGCAGGCTTGTGTGAGTGAGTGAAGCTTGTCAACTCTTCCTAGTCCCATCCCGGAGCTCCAACACCCCCCTCTATCCCTCAAAGTGTTGTGAGTTAAGGAGCGTGCCCCGATTCCTCTCTCTTCTGCTATTTTCTACTTGGACTCACATTTGAATCTTTCCAGGAATTGGGAGTGCGTCACATCACCCCTTTTGAAAAGTGCATGGACCATCCCAGTGGAAAGGGCTTTTGGAAAGCCTTTCGCTAGAAAACAATTGAACACTAGAAAGCAATTGAACGTTATCAATAGTGGCATGTGTAGTAGCTCTCCCGCATCCAAAATGAACTCAGCTTTCATACCATCCAAACTGGCAACCTTGTTCCTTTGTAACTTTTCCAGTGCTTGAAGCAACTCAACAAGTGTGATATTTGTGTTCAGGGTGTGGGTAGGTGGAGGTTCAGTCACCTGAATCGAGTGATCAGTTCGTAGTCGTATAAGTGGCGGAGACTGGCCAACTAGCCCGCGGAAACCTTACGAAAGCGTAGCTGCACTGATCTTGTCCACAACAGGTGCCCTTGGTCAGTATTTTTTCTAGAATGAAAGCGCATCCACCTTGGCAAATGCACACATATGTTGAGCTTTTGCAGTTTCCCAGAAAATTCTTTTCCTTTTTAATAAACTTTTAAGTTTATTTTCTTGATGTTTAACATCGTGTGAATCGAGGTTGGCTTTCAACCGGAGCCTTAACTCATGTTTCAATATACGGTAATCAGCATCAAACCAAGGTTTATGGCAATGTTTCTTTCTACAATTCCCTCCCAAAGGCTTGTTGCCAAAAGTAGATTTTGCTGCAACACCCACTCATTGCTGCAATAGGTCAACTAACCCATCTACCCCTAGATGCCCAATCAAGTCAGCAACCCACAGGTTTCCAAGATTCGTTGTTAAGGCAAGCTGATATTTTTTAGCTTTCAATTTATCATATTTGAACCTAGGTAAGATTTTTTTGGTTACAATTGTATGTTATGGTTCAACAAAACTCCAATCGATGTTTAACCGTAGGCGCAGCAACTTGTGGTCAGAATCTCCCCCCATCGCACAATAGTGGGTGTCATCTATTATCACTTCGAAGTGTGTAGCAGCTTGTTAAACTGCAAGTGAGCCAACAATATAATTGACAGTGTTGCACCCCCCATTTACCAAGCAAATGAACTCCTTTGATTCATCACTAGGTGTCCGACGATTAAGGATGAGCAACCCAGCGTCACAACATAAGTCTAGGAGCTCAACGGCCAACACTAGTGTCGTAGTTCTGTCATTTAGCCACAGCACTTGGTTGCTTAGTTTCAACAAGCTCAGACACCTATAACAATTCACAAAGGTCCTTATTGTCAATGGTATCTGGTACCGTTGCAGTACGCGCATTAAAATCCTTTCCCAATAATACTATGCCCCCTAGAATATGAACTTCAGCAATATATGTTGCCAGGTTTTGGAACAAGGATTCACTTTCATGTTTGGAACCATTAGGGGCAATGTACACCACGTAGACAAACAAGTCAGGGGCAGCACCCATGCTGATTCATATCCATAGATAAGAATCATGGCTTCCTTCTTTCCACTAGGATAGGTTTGGGCTAAAGTGGCTATGAAAGTAAGCAGCAACTCCCCCACTATGTTTTATCGCGTTTGTTTTTCCCAGCTGCATAGTGCGTGCTATCGCAAGTGAGTCACACCCTTCAACGTGTGGCAAATGTTGGCCTAGGAAGTGCCAAGTTTCGATTAATAAGATGAGGTCAGCACCCTGAAACAACTCTAGTATTTGCACCCCCGTTTCCAATTTATTTACACCACCCCTGTGCATGTTCCATAATACTACGTATAGATCTTTCTAGGCCCTACACCCCTAGGAGGGCAGGCAAATCTGAATGCCATCAACAAAAGCAAAGCAATTATAATTCAATTTTTTTGAACTACAACTAGGTGTTATTCATAAAAGTAAAGACCCACCAACCACCGATTTTAACAATTGTTATGTACATGTGTGCATGTGGTCACTATTGACATCTAAAGGACCATTTCCATTGAAAAAACCTTTGGTAAAAATGTGTTTGTTCTATACACCTCTGGTATTTCTGATGGACTTGGCCATATCACTCAGAGAGACCCTCCCATCATTCAGATAAGACACTTTGCATGCGCACATGAGGTAGGAGACTAGTGGGTTTGACAAAAAACTAAATCTATCACAGCTAAAGCCGAAATGACGCAGTGCAACATATAAATATACAGAGTCTTTATCTCTTAAAAATGTTTTACTTCTGGGCAGCTCTTCTTTGGGCCCTGAACACACCTAAAGAAGTAAGCTTCAGGTTCACGAGTTTTGTGCTGAGTTTTAGCCTCAGAGTCTTTACTTGGAAAACCAAGCAGACACTTGGGGTGTGTAATATTCTTCTGGTCCATGAGGTGTTATTGTGCAACAATAGAACATTGTGGTTGGTTCATATTTCGCCTCACTTCAAAACTTTCAACAAATTTTGTAATGTATTTAGAGGAGCTCTGATAGACTGTAAAAGCCTGCAGAGCATTTCAAAAAGTGAAATGCTTGCAGACATTTGTGTTTCACTTTTTGAAATGCTTGCATTAATTTTCTTTTTTTCCAAATCTCATGATACTTGGTGGGTATCTGCCAGATATTATGAGAAAAAGTTTTAGAATAAAAAATTGTCAATTTTTACACCATGTAACACCCTCAACGGTGGGCATTACCCAAAATGGGCCCACCTTGGCTTTGCCTTGTGCAGGCCGCTAGTCTGTCGGCCTAGGGCCTTACCCTACACATACTTCACAGGTACAGTGGAGAAACATGATGGTGGGTGGAAGGGAACCATGGGCATCAGCTTTTGCTACATAAGAAATGCCCTCCTCCATCCCTTCGTATTCTTGACCTGTCAGAGGGGCATTGTTTGAGGCTTATTCAGGTGATGAAACATTTCGAAGTCACATGCACGTCAGTATGAACCTCAATACGTAACTGAACCACTTTATTTGGGTTGTTTTGCAGAAATTGCCCTTTTCTGCAGATGCACTTTAAAGAATTATAATGTGTCAGGTACTGTGGCTGCAAATGATGAGTACATATAGTCATGCCGCAGATCTCAAGATCTACAGTTTGGATCTGCAATGTATTATATTATTTTCACTTGAGTTTGGGAACTAGGAAGTCAGGTGTAATTGAATGGATCTGAATTGGACACACAAGCTAATAAGCTTGTCAGCGAGGTTGTCAGCTTTGCTCGGTAGAGTCAGGAAATTTGACTCACAAGTTACATGACCATGCCAATGAGTGCAACATGATTGCTCTAGGAGGATGACCATATTGGACTGTTTGGGTACAACAGTCTGGACTCTGGGAAGGAGTGGAGCCTTATCCATGCTAACTACTTTGATTCCCTTGACCTTACATAGAACAGCACGATTTGAACTTGATCCCTATCTAAAATTTGATGTGTTTGTTCACCCCTGCACTGGATTTGGATTTGATTCTTGACATGACTTTTGTTTACCCTGCGATCTTTGCATAACATTGGAACAAAACCTTTCAGATTTTCCATCCTCTAAGAAGAAAGAGAAAAGACAAAACCTTACTTCAATGCAAGGGAAAACAGTAACAACTTTGATGAAAAGCAGTAAAAATACAGTCAGACTCTGGGGACTGTTTCTAGAATTATCACACCCCAGTTTGCTATTGCTATGGTTGCTCACCTGGAAGTTCATTCTTGGCTCTAAGAAAATGTACCATTGACAGTAATAAGGTTTAGGGTTTAGGACCTGGATGGTTGATTACAATGGTTTATTACTACCAATGGTTGATAGTAATAAACCGGGATTATTTCTTTCTTTCCCCACTTTTTGGTGTAGCCACATTGGCACCCATCCACAGGAGTATCTAGCCAGATTCGGCGACAGGACAGGTAGGACAGTAATTTGTTTTTAAAAATCCTACTGCTGTTTGGCAACTTGCAGGAGCATGAGCTTTAAATATGGCGAACCCAGTCCAAAAACTCTGATTTTTTTGGCTATTCTTGTCAAAAAATTCCCAAAAAACCCCTTGGAAGGTTTGCAGCCCCAAATTTTTGTTCTCCATTTTGACGAAATTTTGCACTGAAAAAAAAACCTTGGCTCAACTGATTCAGCCGCTTGGCCTTTGATGAATTTCGAATATGATACAAACAAAAGCACAATGTGAACTTTTTGAACATTGGAAAAGGGTCAAAATCACATCAGTCTTTGCATTCAGTTTTTGTTTGGCAATTTAATTTTATATTGTTCCCATTGTTGCTTGGTGCCGGCTCAGTGTTCTCTTTCCTGGCGATTTATCGCCAGATTTCTACTTTGAAAAAACCCTGGCTACCAATATGAAGGGGGTTTTTCATTTAAAATCGCCAAAAAGCGACAGCAATTCTTTTTTTGGGGGGGGGGGGAGAGTGTGATCACATTTATGTCTAGTCGCTGCAGTTTTAAGAGTTTCTTGAAATAATGTCACACAACAATCCATCAGCAATTTTTTTTAAAAAAACACTGAGGCTCACTGAAAAAACATACACCAAAGATTTCATGGTCATTAGGGGCTGTTCACATGTCGTAATGAGACATGGAACCAGTTACCCAACCATTTGTAATGAGAAAGCAAATCATAATGAGGACACCAACATGGAGTCAATAGATACAGGTTCAAAATATATTGAGTGAAGTATAGCATGTGGCTTACAACCATTTACACAGTGGTTGTCAATGGTCATGGCGACAGCACCAAAAGTGCAGTAAATTGGAATTTGCCTATTATGGATGTCAAAGAGGCATTATTTGATGCCTAAATGAACTTTCTCCAATAACCATAAAGACTAACATAATTCAAGTGGTAGGAGTCAGAACCATTGAAACATTTGCCCAAATGCTTTGAGCCTTGAGGTCCAACTTTAACATTACAGAAAAGACATCTCATTGGCTCAAATGTGTTTTGATTGCATAATGGGAAAAAATCGACAGCATGTGTTTCGGAAAATGAAATGCCCGCCTCCTTGGGGCATTACAGTTTTTCAAAAACGCAGCTGTGGCATTGCGCCTTCTAAGGGGCCAGAGTGAACCAGCACCCACCAGTGCACCAGTTGTGAATGAGGCTGTTTTGGCCGTTTTGGCATGAACCCAACCGTTTAACCTAAACCAAACCAAACATTGAGTTGGGTTTTTTTTCCCCCTTTTCACTGGCCCACCCTTCCCTTAGACTTGAAAAGAATTCCCCCCTTTTTCTTCCTCTTTCTTCTCTTTTGTTCTTCTCTTTCATTGTCCTCTTTTGCTCGCTCTTTCTTCTTCTCTTCTGCTGCCATCTTCTTCTTTTCTATTGTCCTCTTATGTTCTTTCTTTCTTCTTCTCTTCCACTGCCATTTTCTTCTTTTTCAATGTCCTCTTTTGTTCTTTCTTTCTTTTTCTTTTTCATTGTCCTCTTTAGTCTTTCTTTTTTCTCTTTTTTTCATCGCCATTTTTGTTTCTTCCATTGTTGTTGTAGCTTTTTCTTCATCAACATTTTCCTTTCTTTTTTATTACTATTGTTATTATGTTTTCTTTTTCTCTTTTGTTTGTGTTATGAAATTTTCTTCTTATCATTTTTTTTTTTCATTTTTGTTGCTACACTAGTTGTTTTTCATCTTTTTTTTTTTCTTTTTGTTTTTTGTTATAACTTTTTCATCTTTTCTTTTTTTTTTTTTTCTTTTTGTCTATTGTTATAACTTCTTCATCATTTCCTTTTTTTTGTTTTCCTTTTCCTTCTTCAAACATTTTCTTTTTTTTCATCACATTGTTGTGCTGGTTGCCATTGCTTATTGCATCATCATTAATTATGCACATCACATAGGTATGCCTATACATTTTTCCTTGCTTTTTTTTTCTTGGGTTTGAGAACATAAGCAAAAAGAAAAAATAAGAAAAAGCAAGAAAAGAAGACAAAAGAACAAAAGAGAAGGAAATGGAAATTTAAAAAGAAAGAAGATGATAAGAAAAAAATTAGAGGAGAAAAATTATTTTTATTTTTTTTCTGTTTTTTTAATTTTGTTTTTTTAAGATTCTTGAAGAAGTTTGTTTTCTTTTCCTTTTTTTTGTTTTCTCTAGTAGATTTTCTTTTCTTTTTTTTCAATCCAAGAAGAAGAATTCTAATTCTTCTTTCCTTTTCATTTATTATTATTATTATTTTTAAAGAATAAGAAGATTTTTTGGGTCTTTATGCCTTATATTTTCATTTTTTTGTTTCTTTTATTATGTTTGTCCTAAATATTTCTTTTTCTTCACCTATTTTTCCATTTTTTGGTCTTTAAATTTCCAAAATATGAAATTTGTTTTCTAATTTCCTTTATTTTTTATCTTCAATTTTTTTTTCAATTTTTCTTTTTTTAAAAAATCCAATAGATTATATATGTTGATACCCATGTAATTTTTTGGGAGTTTGGTTTAAATTTTCAAACTTGCATATTAATGCATATCATGTGTTTGATGCAAATTTTGAGTAATTATGACATACCACTATGTAACCAATGACATTCAACTCCAATTATATCATTATCAATTTTACATTCATTAACATGTTATTGAGGTGGTTACAACTTATTGATGAACACATGACATGGTGGCTAATGAAAATAGGTTCAGATAGGGGTCTCTTGAGGTTAGAAAGTAGCATGCATATCTTACTTAGGTTTTTTTGGCATAAACAATGGCATGGAATTCATGTTTTCCATTTTTTGGACATTTTCTAAAGTTTTGATACATGTGATATTTGCATCAAATACATACAAGTTTTGTCTTATTGTAATTGTAACTTCATGTTTGTATTATGTTTGCATGCTTTGAATGTGAGCATTGCATTAATACTTTGTTGAAACTTTCCTTAAAAATATGAGTTTGAAACATATTGCAATGTTGCATTATTGCATTAAAAGAACTTCAAAAACATAAATTTCAATGTGAAATACTTACATAAGGGTCACAAATAAACGTTAGTTTTGTTAGAATGATTTTTGCAATACCCACATTTGAAGCATAAAATGCCAATTGGTTTTGTTGGATGGTTTGTGCAATATACCCAAATGTTGGGTATAAAATATGCACATTCAATGAAAAAATTGATGAAGATAAAAAATAAAAATCTAAAAGAAAAAATTAATTGTGATAAATAATAAAAGAAAATAATCTAGAATAAGAAAAACTAAAAAAAGGAAAAAATTCAAAAATTCAAAAAAAAAAAGAAAGAAAAAAAACATAAAAAAATAATTCAAAAAAAGAATAAGAATTCAAAAGAAAAAAATGCTTGCATTTTGGTCACAAAATATGTAATAATTATTGAAGTGTTTTGTATTTGAAATGACATTGTTTTCGTATGTGGGTATTGTATTTTGCTATTGAATTTTCAACTATTTTAACTTATAACAATAACTACCAAAATATGCAATACCTATGTGTGGGTCACAAAAGTTGATCGAATGTACAATATCCGCATTCATGGTTACCATTTGTTGACACCAAGGGGTCAAATATGATTAAAATGATTGTAAATTGATTTAGTGTAATACCTTCATATTTTGTATATCATATATGGTAGACAATTGCATCTTGTAAATGATAGGTAGGTAGTGCACACAAATAAGGAAAAAGTTAGGTCAATAATGTAATTACAATAATAAAATGGCTAGGTCAATAGGGTAGCCAAAATTTTTGTTAAAAGATTTTGTCGACAAAACAATCTTTAGTTTAATTCAAAAAAACATAATTTTTTTGTCAAAAAGTGAAGGTTTTACCAATAGGTAATTTTTCAACGGTTCATGCCATAGGTAAGTATAAGTTTAACCAAGAAAAGATGAAGGTTTTGCTAGAAAATAAAAGCCTAGCCATGAAGAAATGGAAGTTTTGCCAAAAGGTTTAGGTTTAGCCAAGAAGAATTAGAAGTTTTTCCAATTTGTAAAGGTTTAACCAAAAATAGATAGAGGTTTACTAAAAGGTAAAAATATAGCCCAAAAAATATAAAGGTTTTACCATTAGGTAAAAGTTTAATCAATAGTATATAGAGCTTTTGGAAACATGTAATGGTTTAGCCATAAATAGATGGAGGATTTGTCAAGAGATATAAGTTTAGCCAAGAAAAGTTAAAATTTTACAAAAAAGTAGAAGTCTAGCCAAAAAGAATTAGAAGTTATGCCAAAAGGAAAAGGTTTAGCCAAGAGAGTTAGAAGTTGTGCCAAAAGGAAAAGGTTTAGCTAAGAGATATAGGTTTAACCAAGAAGAATTAAAAGTTGTGCCAAAAGGAAAGGGTTTAGACAAGATATATAGGTTTAGCCAAGAGTTATAAGTTTAGCCAAGAAAAATTAAAAGTTGTGTTGAAAGGCAAAGGTTTAGTCAAGAGATATAGGTTTAGCCATGAATAGTTAGAAGTTGCGCCAAAAGGCAAAGGTTTAGCCAAGAAAGAGGTTTAGCCATGAAAAAATAAAAAGCAAATAGATAAAGGGTTGGTAGGTAAAGTCAAGATGTAGGTTAATAATGTAACTAGGTCAGCAGGGTAGCTAGGGAATTAGGGTGACTAGATTGAAGGGTAGTAAGGTCAGGGTTGAGAAAAAAACACCCAAAAAATAAAAAGGGTCAAAGGTCAGCAGCCCAAAAAGTTGACTGGTACAATGTTGGGTTAACACAGGGTCAGGAACCGGATGAAGAAACACAGCCCATCATATAGACAGAACGGCCAACTGGTGCACTGTAGGGTGCTGGTTCACTCTAGCTCTTCTTCTAAGGCACCCTGCAACCACACTAAAACAAAGCGTCCAGGTTTTTAAGATAAATTGAATCCCTTGGATACCAGTAGACGCTGTGATACGAATTGCTACCAGAAGGGACCATGAAATCTTGTTTTTAGTATTTCCAGTCCTACAACTGTGAATATTTCATCCTTGTTCATATGGGATCCTTCCATGGTGTTTAGACTTTGGAATCATATAGGCTTGCAACATTTATGATGATAAATCATTTGAGACAAAATAATTAGGTCAGTAGACAGTAATTGAACACATGGGATACGTTAATGCACATAGGTGACTCGTGGGTGACAACCAGATCAATTCTGCAAGTGTGCTTCCAACAATATTTCTTCTGTACAACACATGGATTTTTCCCACTGGTTCATCGGCTCTTAGCCTAGTAATACATCAAGGTTTATTAATTGTTCCATCACAATAATAAAACACGGTTCGGTGTTTCAGCAACTAGCGTTATGATGCTCAATGAAATTCCCCAGTTTATGTCAGTGATTTCAAATTTATGAGGTCAGCGGGTTGGCAATTATCCACAAGAGGGCTTAGCCAATTGCAGTCTATTGTCTGCAATAGTTCTGAGTACGTGTCAAAGAGGAACTAAGGTCATAGTTGCTAGGCAGCTTCTCTGTTTGGTGTGTATTTAAATTAATGGAAAGTTATTATCCAATCTTTCAGATAAAGAGAAATGAGTCAGCACGTTTTTTACCCTTTATCCAGTTTTGTGATCTCAAAAAAATGGAACTTTTTTCTTGAAATTTTAAAAAAATCAAAGATACAATAGGAAACTGTCTAAATTTGTCCAAACAGAAATCCCTAAACCCTACAACAGAAAACAGGACTAAATTTGTCAAAACAAACTGCAAGCCCCAGTACAATTTGAGGGATGTCACTAGTGCATGCCAAGGCAAAAAGGGGAGGGGGTCTGGGTGGCAAGTAAATGACCACTTTGTTGCCACTTTGTTAACAGTACTTAACACATGATACAAGCAATTGATCTTTCCCGGAATGCAGTTTTCCGAGGAAGAATGGATACCTGAATGGTTAGACCCTCACCGGCTGCACATGAAATCTCATTCCCAAGCAGCATCTATATGTGGGACATAATGTACTGGCTCTTGCAACATTGATCTCCTGTACCCGTTTTGATGATCTTCAATGTTCACATGGGAAACTACAATTAGTAGTTAACCAAACATCTGCTGAGAAAATCATGTTCTATTTAGGACAAGGCAGCATAATAGCAGGTGAGACAACTTTATGTGATGTAACCCAGAAAATCCTTTACACCCTTATGATAACCATAATTCCCATTGTCTTCAAGGCTCAAGCATTGTGAATTAGAATGTGGGATTTCTTAGGCTATATTAATCTCTGAACTGTGCTCATCTTCAGTGCCTGACACATAACAACACAATTGACCTGTTTCCTGTTTCCATTACAATGTCCAGCTTTATCAACTAGAATGGTATCAACCTTTCAATGTCCATTTTTGGTCCCACATCATGAACTGACTTCCTAGTTCCTTTGTCATCTACCACAATTCTTACAACATCAACAATTCATAAACTCGTTTAACCAAGCACTAGCATATATCCTTGGACTTTAAGAACTAACAACTAACCCTTTGTTTAGAATAAAAAATCTTCAACCTTTCATGCCAAATTGATTACATAAAAACAAACAGGAAAAGTTCAGGCTCACCTGAGGTCTCAATGGAAATATGTTTTTAAGTGAATTTTAGCAATCAGTCAAACAGTTTAATGATATTCTCAACATTTGAAAGCCATACAATTGAACCTCACCCACATGGGCTTTTGTTTGTTTGAACGATGGTCAATTCATAGAGATTATCAATGCACGAGTAATGCACTTAATTTTTTTTACACTATTCACTTAGATAGTCAATCCAACAATCATTTCTCAATGCTAAACAATTTAAAATTGCCAAGCGTGAGGAAAAAATGATTAATGGGGTGAGCAACCCATTAGAAAGCTGACTTGCAAAACAGATGAATCTAATCATTGCATTTGACCTTCAAGGCCTTGATTTGGAGTGTGAAAGGGGCCTTAGACAACCTAATGTGCCCACATGCCCTTCATCTTTGACGCTGGTCTTTCATTTCTAAAGCTGGTTTTGCCTAAGCCCTTCTTTATGCAAGCTTCAAAACATATCCTCTTTCATTTGAAGGCCTCAAATACATGTGGGCTTCAGGTAGTTACCTTTCATTTTGCATGTTCTATGACATTGTGACCTTCAATTTTCATGACTATTAATTCTGAACTATTTGGCAAAGAGCTCTATGCAAACACTATTGCTTCTTTGGCTCCTAATATCTTTTGACCCTTATTTGGTTAGGGATCATTTGATAACCCTATCTTCATGCAAACAAGGGTTATAGAATTAGTGTATATAGGGTCTACGAAATAGGCTTGTGCCCAGGGGTGGAAAAGAAGCTTATGTGAGAAATGAGATTGTTAAAATGGGAGTCTTCAACTGTTTTGACAAGTCTTCTTTGGTAAATTAAAATTTAAATATTTTACAGATGCCTAGGTGCAAAGAAAAGCTTTGTGACCATTGGTGCCTTGAATTCTTTTAAAGAGTTGCCATAATGAACTAGTATTTAAATCGTGCATGTCCTTGCATGTGATCCATGAAAAGATGTTCAAATTACAAGGAACTTTTAACAAGAATTTGGAGCTTTTAACACCTCCATTCTAATTTTAGAGAGGGGTTCACAAACCTTAATATTGTATACAATTTCAACTTTGTAGTACTTGTGTTGTTTGTTTGTTTTGTAGAAGTTTCACTCTTTAAGGTGAAAAAGTGCACATTTATGTAATGGATTGTATCCTTATACATTGTTATATTTAAAATAAAGTTTAAAAGTTCAATGTATTGGAAGATAGGCCTCGAAGAGAGATTGTAGGATTCAAGGTGAACTTTATCGAATATTTTCACCATGCCAAGCCAGGGAGGATGATTTTTTTCCCCTAGAGTGGTAAAGAAGAGCTTCCTTCATAAATTGGCTATTGTCCCTTGTCAAGGGTAAGTTCTATCCCATATTAACAATAAAAACACAATGTCTTTGCTCGCCAAGCTTTGGCTTTTATTTTTTCTAGATTGTGAAATGTCTAAAGGATTCAATGATTCCATCCCTATCACCTTTACAAAGTTATAAGAGTTAAATCAACTTCACCCACACCCTTTGTTTGGACCTCCAACCTTATTTCTCACATCCAAGATGGCTTACCAACTATTTCTCAAACCTCACCCATAAACATGAAAATTGAGATAGTAAAAGGTGGGAGGTTACTCAAATAAAACCATTGAATCAATCATTTTATCTAACTACTCAATAGCAATTTTTACATTATGTAGTGCCTAGAAACATCTTGTTCACATCTATTGACCCAAAGCCATATCATTAGCCCAAACTAGTACAAACTTGACTTGTCTTCATCCCAAAAAAAATTGTGTAGGGTGCTAAATGGGGTGCTTTTAGTCATGCAACATTAAGTGGTCCATTATATGTAGCCAAATTTTACAATTGTGCTCAAACATGTTCACACGGAATGGGAGGTGTGACTAATGCAAACCCACTTCTAGACAAGATCACCTTTTCATGTGCTTGACATTTGATGAATCAATTTTTAAGATATTGATGATTCCCACATGGTGAGGTGAAAACTATTGAGCTTATAAATGCCATAACTTGGATTGATCATTATGGCTAATTAATAAAAATTTTACAAGTATTTTATCAACCTCTTAAGATGTATTCAAAGGCTGAAACAAAATTTTACACTATTTTTAAAATGAACATCATCCAAAATAAGGTGTGCATGCCATTTTACTTATACTTTAAAGGGGGAGACTTTTACATATTGTGCATGGTTAAAAGTGATGATAATGGCTTAACAAGTTCCAACTTGAAAGTTGTCATTTAAATTCAACCATTTTGTGTCATTTAAATTTGGATTATCACAAACACTTGTATCACAAGGCAAATTCACATTTATATTGGCATTGTTATATTCACCCCTTGAAGCCACCCTTTTCATCAACAAACACACCATGACAAGGTTTATAGCCTAGAAAGGGTCCAAATTTATAAGGATTAATTTTCAATTACATTAGTTAAATGCTCACAAAACAGCTACACATCATATGAAGCATTTGAACAGTACAAGAGATGAAACTTACATGGTTTCAAGCTAAAATCACCCACACATGTAAAATTTGATTTTTATGTGACCTACACCAATGGAGAGCTCACAACACATGCTTAAAGATCTTATTTCATGAGGTTTACTCATCAAAACCATGTATGTTTTTGTCTTATGAACATGTTCACAATCAAAAGGACACATAGGTTCATTGCAACATAGGTCATTACACAAAAGGTTTATCCCATGACTTAACACAAAGTAACAACATGAAATCATGAAATAGAATGGATGAATTATCAACTTCATTCATTTATATTTACTAAACATTATCACTTATCAACTACAAATGATATTATGCCACATATGATTTGTAGAATCATGAATCATTAAATTATTTTGAATCTTTTTCCCTTGGATCTAATCGAGTCCACATAATTCACTTTCAATTATGTTTGATCCAAAATAGTGAACTAAATTATTCATGAGTCAAATTCTATGTCCTTAATCAAAGATTCTCAAGGTAAGGCCCATAAGTTTATCCATCTTTCTACCATTAAGGCATAAGATTAGTATTCATAATTCTTACGCCTAATAACTTATCTTGGTGTCACATGTTCAATTAGAGTGGACCAGCACTAGTTAGCACACCTTACATTGGTAAGCCCTTGTGACTTAGCTGTGGATGAACCTCAAGTGAGATAATATCTAGTTTCACCTTGGTAATCCATTATGTGAATAGGTCCTATATATAGGTAGATATGCAGGAAAATAGGTGATTACAAGGTAAGTAGACACCTTATACATAGGTGAAGGCTGTTTTTACTACCTATCTATTAACAACCCAACTTGTGGTTTGTTAGTAGGTAGTTAGTAAAAGAAGCAATTGAGCTAACCACTGTGGTTAGCTAGGGAAATGGAATCCAACAGAAAATTGTTTCCTGATCACTTTCCATCCATCCTTCGTGGTGCACTAGTGGGTGCTAGTTTATTCTAGCTCCTAGGAACTGCTTTCATTGCCAGCCTTTGCCTTCACACAGATCCCTGCCCACTGTAAGCAACTGTTCAACAACTTCCCCTGGGATTGCATGTGAGATGCTCCTGGTTAAGACTCAGCTTTCTTTTCTCTTTGTTAATGTCTAACGACTACAGTTACTTCTACTCTGGACAGTCGTTAACAAAGGATAACAGCCACCTGGATTCCTAGAGAGCTTTCTGATGCACATGCATGACTCGGAACGTTGGACTAAACTGACCTCTGCAAGTTTTGGATACAGGCCTGTTCATGAACTTAGTACCAGTTCGAAATGTCTTTCTTTATCCTGCATTGGTTATCATGATTCATGAACTTAGAACTATGATCACGATTGGGCCCCATGATTCTTCTGATCTCAGATGCCCATAAGTTTAGCAACACTGAGTAAGCAGAAGTTGAACCCCACAATAAGAAGTAACTTCATTCTGAGGGAGTGTAAACCTGTAAATTGTTTTGCATTTGTTGGCTATGCCTTCACAGCAAGAGACTATGGAACAATGGATGTTTCAGTTGGTCTGACATAATATTGAGGAATGTCCACTAGTTGTTACTCTGAACTGTGAGTTCATTTTCTTGGGAACTTCATGTAATGTAAATCCTCCACACTTTGCAGCAGTGTAAATGGAGGTGCCTTATGTGCGGTAATCAGGTATCAGCAGTGTCCAGCCATTTTGAAAAAGCAAAATACCTATGTAATACTTTGTTGCTGTGATACCTGGCTGGTACCTCTGGGTATAAAGGCTAACACCCCAGCCCTAGGGCATTACCTACCCAACACATTTCTTGTTTTGAATGGTTACCTACTGTATTGAAATTGCCATTTACATATGAGTTGCTTGCTCAAAGGGAGGTTAATTCTGACCTGTAGAGTAAGATCAACCTGTTGCATTCTGCATGTTTCAGTTGACAAAAATAAAACATCATAATAAAATTAGGCAGCAAATTATTAGAGGCACCTCATGGGAATCACTTTTCTTGAGGTATCACCAATCAGGAGTCTGCAAAGGGTATTTTTAAAAGTAGGGACCATGTGAATCCAACGAGACCTTCATTCAGTTCCAATGCATGTGGGCACTGGGTGGTCCAGTGACATGACTGCAGCTGGCCTCCATTGGCACAGAGTTGGAGAAACCAGATGTTCGAAAAGGGCAGGACTGCACACTAGCACCCTCAAAGTTCGTAGGGGGTGTTTATCATCCTACTTCAAAAAGGCTCCCAAATTTTCTTATGCACTAAGAATATTGGGATATGGGACCATAATTGTGAGCAATACAGTCCATTTCTGAAAGAGAGGTTTTGAGGGAGATGTTTTATATAGGAATTGGTGACTAGGAAGCAGCTAACCCCCTCCTCTCCAGGGTGATCTTTTTTGGCCTGATATGGTGGTGACTAATTTTGAGGCTGTAAAGGGGATTTGAGGTTGCTGCCATAATTTAGTCAGACCAGCAGCCTTTTTCTGGAGTTTGGCCCACCCAGTTGATTCCAGCAGGAAAGGTGTAAAGCACTTAGAGAAAGTACCTATTATATTTGGAGGCCACCTTACATATCCATTATTTGTTTTTTTTTCCAAGATTTCCTATTAGGGTTTGAAAAAGAATTCCGAGGTCACCAATCATGAGCCACCTATCCAGTGCAAAGGATAAGAAATCATTACAGTTTAAGCCCAATATCCGTTCCCAGTGTCCTGGCTTAAAACTATCCTTGGCCAGTCCACTTATTACATGATGGGAAAGATATTCTTGGGTGTGGAGTTCAGCCAGGGCCAGCACCTACATTGTAGGTTCATCTTCTTGAGTGGGGCTATATCCTAGAGACTATATTTCATCAGGGAAATGCCAAATTTGGACTAGGAGAGGCCCTGATTTCGTCTGATGACGTCATAATACTAATCTTTTGAATGATCCCAAATAATTTAGGGTTTTATAATGGTACTTGATTAGGTCCTAGTGCACCACCTTGCATGAACCAGCAACCACGGTGGTACCATGATAAAAATCTCAAATTTATTTATATTATTTCTAAATGTTGCAAATATCCCAGGCTAAGATTAAATCAGGGTCTCTGAGTTCAAATCTAACATTTTTTGGGCTTCATACGGCAACTAAGAAGCCTCACTAAAAAGAGTTAAGGCTATCAAGTATCAACTTGGGTACTGGTTCAAGGTGACAAGCTCCTGTAAATTGAAAAAAGTAGGTGACTGATCCTAAACCCTAAACCTGGTGACTGATCTTGCAAGATATAAATGGGAGGATAATGGGGCCACCCCAGTGGGCAATGGGTGTTGCTTTGCAAAGTGCTAAGTCAGCAGGTTGGGAGTTGTTGACTAATTGATGACCTAAACCAGAAGAACGGGGAGAAAGCAGGAAGAGCTCCTTTTCTTGCGCACGTTCACGCATCATGAGGTTTCAAAGGAATTGTGTCTGTAGTTGAGGTTGGATTCGACGTGTGATACATGGACCCATCAACTCTGAACTGATGCGCAACTGATGGATAAGGGAAGCTTTACTAATTGTAGAGCTCATGACAAAACATGTTACGATTGTTAAATGAGACTAAAGCCTGGCATGGGTCCAACTATGAAGGCTATTTTTTAGATAATTCCTTTCTAGCACAAGGGTACATTGGAATCCCATACAAAACACACACAACAGAAGAGTCGAAACTTGCAAGTCTTGGGCTAAGATCACACATGTGCACAAAGATTGGTTTTCATTTGAGCTACACCCAAATGGAAGTTCATCGCACACATTTATTAAAGACTTTGCCTTATAAGGATCACTCAACAAGTACATAAAAGTATTCCCTTGTGAACCATTCATTCTCAAAACAATACATAGGTTTATTGTATCATAGATTTATTATTCACAAAAAATTATTACATGAGGATTAACAACATGAATGTATAAGAATGAGCTTAAAGCTTTGCACAAAACCCCTTGAATATTTGAAGTGAAAGTGGATGAATCATTGACTCCTTTTATCTATGTCTAATAGATATTATCATTCATGAACTTTAGGCAAGTTATCAAATTATGCCACCTACTAGTCTTTTAGATTTCTCATCTTTCCATCGATGAACCTTCATATATTTGACATCTCCTTCTCTATAATCCAACGGTTGTCACATGTGAGGTCAAAATAATTTACCTTTATTACGCCTCACATAGAATTAATGCATGAATTCAAAATAGGGCCCTAATCATATACCCCCTTGTGTTAAAACCATAAGCCCATTATTTATGTACCAAGTCTACCCAATTTCTACCCTACACCATAATTGATGTTACTTTAAAACTTTATTTTTGATAGCCAATGGATGTGACAAAACCACTTACAACATGCACATGCACATGAGGTGAGTGGAGGGTGTATATGCCCTAGAAAATGGCATGTATGTCTTTTTGTCTACTATAAGCATTGCACACGCAAGCCCCAAATCGTCATTATGTTGGCTAACATGGTGACTTCACTTTCTTACTCACTTAAAATCCAAAAAATTCAACCCAATTTTTTTTTTAAATTAAACTTTTTTGAACAAAGACCATAAAAGCCCAACACAACACATTGTAAGAAACACAAAGGAAAATTGAGCATGGGGCAAAGACAATTTACAAAGTCCGGAGATAGTCTAGAAAATTAGAGAAATAATCCTAAGAATCACATAGCTTAAAAAGTCCAAAATGTAGATTTTGGAGGAAATAAAATGGAAGAGATGCTAGTACCCAATTCTTTCATAGGATATTTTTTGGAAGCATCTAGTTCTCCTTCTTCCCAAGGGCTGAATTTGAACTCCCTTTCTTTGCAAGGGTTGGGTTTGAATGCGACTATTGGCTTTGGACCTTAAAGTTGGTGAAAGACCTCACATTGATAGGAGATTATGTACCCATGGGAAATTGTAGATGATGACTGATCTTTAGGAGAAGAAACATTGAGAATATCATAAGCAACCCAAGTTGCATAGATTGAAAGGAAATAACAAATGAAATCAATGCAACATTCCCCAATGAGGTAACACATATTTGAAAATAATGTGGAGACGAAATCACAAAAATGAGAAAGAATTATTGTGAAGAACATGAAACATGTAATGTAACAAGGATTCTTCCTTCTTATTGGTCATGATATGATAGGTTTCATGTAGCATTTTAGGTGGTACAACAAAAATGATAGGTGCAAATGGTGGCATAGATTAGGATTTTTGCTTACCTCATCCTCGATTGGTGAACTTGGATGATGATCATTGTGATATTATCCTAAAAACACAACATCAAACCCTTGAAAGCTAAACCCCAATCTTTCCTTTGGGAATGAACATTTCACACCTAATCAAACATCTAACCAATTCACATCTAATAAACTTTCACCTAGGACAAAAGCTTGTAATCCATTCAATATTAGAAGCAAATCAAACAAAAAAATGCCTATTTGGGGGGTCTCCATCAATTACAAAAGCCATCAAAAAATATTCACAAACTGCAAAAAAATGGAGATTTTGAAGATGCAAATGACCAAGGATATCACAACTCAGATACTTGAAAATGAGCAAGTTGGAAGGAAATTGCTCTGGGAGAAACAATTACAAATGGTTATTCTTTTTGCTAAAATACTAAAGCCCAAAGATCCTTTCAAGCCTAATAATTTTATAGGTGGTAGTATTTCATAGCATTATTTTTTCTAGTCCTTTATTGGAGATTAATGGTGTGCTATTTCATTGAAATTTTGCAACATCTATGTGCAGAACAAATGAAATAATATTTTTTATTCCAATTCGTCCTTAAAAGTACAATGTGAAAATGAAACCCCTATTAGGTGGTTTACCAACCATTGTCCAAAAAAATTTATTTTCATTAATTTCCTACTTGTTTTGTTTAATCTCCATCCCTCAAAGTTGGCAACCTATCAATTATAAATCTTGCAAGGTTATCTTTTTTTATTGCATCATTCAAATGACCTGGTTTTTAAAAAAATTGCATTTCACAATAGTTGTGTAATATACAACAAGTTATTGTAATTGGAAAGGCTCTATTAATACTAAAATTTGAAATTTACATTATTTGCCATCTTTTTTCAAAAAACCATTTTTTTAATGATATCCTTTCTAGAATTCATGTTATTATCATATTTCTTTTTATGTACATCATTCAGATTACATGACTCCCAATTTTTTTTAAAATAAATATGTATGGATAAGCAAAATCATCAATCAAATAAGGTTTCATCCTCACAACTTGAATAATAATCATTGGTTCTTGAAAACTTTGTTGAGTGCTCAATTCATGATATAAACTAAAAGTTTTCAATTGGCTCCCAACATGATCTCCCCCAAGTTGCCCATCACAAACATTCTAGAACATTTTTGGTGCATCACATACAACTTGTAGGACAGTGCTATGGGATTTTTTTATATTGTAATAATTTAATGCCTTTTATTTGGCCTTTTAGCTAATGGGATGTGAGTACCATGAATGGCACCACATATGTTTGACAAACATGTGAAAACCTAAAATTGTTGTGTGATGTGCAACAAGCAATCTCCAAATGGGGCGTTGATGTACTTGCCCAAAAGCTTGTTGTTGTCACAAAGGACATCACAAATTACATCCACATATTTATGTATAATAACTGCACCCACATCAAACCTATATAACACAATTTTTAAAAAAAAATCGATTTCCAATTGTGGCCTCATTAGATTAATGCATTCAAATTTCAAGAATGGTGTCAATTTTTCAACCAAATTATTAAAAGAATCAAAAGAGAATTTATAATGCATCATTTATTTTCTATTTCTCATTTTTGGTGGTCTGCCCCATACAGTGGCTTTTATTTATTCCCAATGAATTCTTTGTTTTGTTTCTATTCAAAACATTTGAAAAGAATGTTTTTTTTTCCTTGACAAAGTACACAAAATTGGCTAAACCCCAAACATTAAAGATGATGCATCTTGATATAACAATTTTAAAATTCATATTTACATAACAAAGAATTGGCCACCATGACTGAAAGTAGCAGCTAGATCAAAATAACCCTCCAAACAAACATCCAATCAATGACCACAAGGCAATTTTTTGAACTTTGACAAAACCCTAAACTCCACAATCACAATGAAACCCCAAAATTCAATGAAACACAATTGATTTTTTTATAAAAACATATTATGTATAATGAGAAGTCTTTTTTTTTTTAAAAGAACAAAACTTATGACCCACATCCAGAGGGAAAAAAAACTAAGTTATTTGATCTATGGCTTCAACAAATTCTATGAAGAAGAAGATAATGAATATTAAAGACATGACCAAAAAATGGAATAAAAAATCAATGTTGTTTCAAGGGATTAAAAAGGGAAGTAGGTTGGCCAAAAAAAGGACAATAACAAAAGCCCTTAGTTGTAAAAATCTCTAGCTTGGGTCTTTTTTAATGGGACCCACCCAACTTGGTTCATTAGTTGATCATAAGGCTTATGTTTTCTTGGTTTTGCTTCATGTGCCTAGAGTAAGTAAGTGGATGTGGTTAATTTTCATCATAAAATCCAAAAGTTCATTTTTGCAAGGGATGCAACAATAACAAATGATCACTAGCAAGTGATTAACTTTTGTTGCAACCTTTAACTATTACTAAAAAATGGATGTATGTTTAAAGTTCAAACCCACGTCATAAGACTCCATAATTCATTTTTAATGTAGGGTGAAAACATAGTTAGGTGGATTGTTTAGATTATCACAATTATATTTTTTAAATATAATAAATGAACTTAAAATGTAAATTGAAGATTAAATTTTTATTTATTTATCCATGTTGCAATAGACTTTAATGAGAATCATATTAAAAACTATTGATGACGTTTTTTTAAAAATGGACTCATAATGGACTTTTGAAATGATGGCACTATGTTTGCCAAAATTGTGGATTTAAATATTATGGTATAGTAGTGTCAAAATAAAAATTAAAAAATATAACACCATCAAATGAAAAATTTAAGAATAAAATGATTGAAATTTTTTCACTACAAGAAATTCATTTTACAGAAATGCTTTGATTTTCATCATTTTTTGTTTATTTTTCCATTTCATATTGAAATGTCCAAGCTTTCACATAGATTTTTGACTAATCACATGTATATTAATATCTATAATGTGGTTTACCAATATTTGTTACCAAAAGCATAAGGGGTAGTTATAGGATTTATAGTTTGATAATTATTATAATTTTTGAAATTATAACTAATGTAAGATGTGGACTTTTCAAACTGTCAAAAGTGATTCATCTAATTGTGTTTTTACCATGCATTATTTTTCATTGTTTTCAATTTCAAATATTTCCTTTCATAAATGTTTTGGACATATGCAAATAAGATAATTATTTTCTATAACATGAGGCAATATAATTGTCATTTATATATCTAATGACATGCATCCCCAAAACCTTGTCATGACAAGGATCAAAGTAAACTTTTTGACACAATGCACTACAAAAGATTTAAAAGTATTGGGCACCTTCTTTAACTCCACACGTTGGGTGTTAAAGGGGTGTGAAAGAGTTTTGAGAAAGGAGTATGACAAGTTCTTCAAAGTTGAACTCATGGACATGTGAAAATGCACAAATCAAAAGAAGCTAAAGGCAATTTGTGCATTTGGAATCAAATTAGGTCATACATTTGCCATTCAAACTCATTTAAAATTCACATAGCAAAAAATTGAAAGGGGTCACCACCTCTCCCTTATAATATACTCACCACAAGCCACCATTGCCATTATTTTTATGTGTACAAAAGGCATTTTGTGGGCCAAATGTGTGAGCAATTTGCATGGGCTATGAGAAATTATTGACTTTAGAGGTTTTTAATGTAAGTAACACTGTTAAAACTATTGTATGTCCATATTTTGTTTCTAAACAAGCTTTTCCTTTATATTAGTGTGTTTTATTACATAAGGATTCATAATGGAGACTCAAGACAACAAATTTCGAACTTGGTGAAGTAATGAGGATTTCCAATAGTTGGAATAGAGGAAAAAAAACTTCCTTTAGAAGTTTTTTCCTCAAATTGTGAAGGAAAACAAGGGATTCCAAAAACAATCATTGGAATTTGGTTATGAAAGGAAAAAAAACTTCCTTTATGAGCTTACAGTTGAATTTCATGAATGAAATCAAAGATGTCCAATTAGAAAAGGAAGAGGGTGAAACATGATGGCACTTTGTGTGTTTTGGTAACGAAATGGAAAAAACTTCTTTCATAAACTTATTTTTGGACTTTTTAAAGAAGCTTGAAAGCCAATAGATGGCTATGATTTGATGGTGTGGGTTTCAAATTTAATGGTGGTGGTGTAAATGGTGATAACCACCACTAAAACCCTAACAAAAACCTTATTGGCTTCTCACTCCTTTTTCACAAGGTGATGGTTTTTTAAAGTGTCCCAATAATATTAACTTAAAGACCTTTTGTAGTTTTTTGGGTGGAAAACACCATAGATAACAATTCCAAAATTTATAACATTGTGCTAAATGGAAAATGTGTTTAAGCACAATAACAAAATCATTATTTCAAAAGGGGAATTAAATGCAATTAATTTTGCATGGTATTTTATGCATATTTTATGTTTGCCCAAAACGACACACCTTTCCACCACATGCAAATACTATTTTATAAACATCACTTTGTGCAAAAAATTAATCATGGATAGGTAACATTTATTTGCATCTTTTGATATATGTATTAGCCCCAATAAAATCAATAACCCACTAGGATGTTTGCAACTTGATTGAATTTGCAAGCCTTTCAAAATGTTTTTTTTTTGTCTATAATATTGTGTCATTTCTTTATTTGTTCAAAATGGTTTGTACTAATGCCTTGTAAAGTTTTCAAATGAATTTTTTAATGATCAAATGGCATAATGCCCAATTTGTTGGCTTCTAAGTTGTATTTGCCTTATTCCTTGATAATATTATGGAATATGTGTTGGAGATAATAAGAGGAACAAGATGTCTAAGGTTTTGAATCACACATGTAACTCCCCCCCTAATTGATGATTATATAAGATACAAGTTATGTGGACCCATTAAGGCTACTTATTTTCCAACTATGGGCTCAATTTTGCAACTAACCATGGGCATTCCAAAATACACAAACCATTGAAATACTTGGTTTTTTGGGTCCACCCTAAAGAACCAACACCTCACAATATCAAAGGAAAACGTTTCAAAGCCTACTTAAAGAGCTAAATCCCATTTGTTTTTCACATAATAGGAAATTCAATTTGAGGTGTTTTGTTGTACTAGGTTTAACAATGTGTTTACAATTTAAAGTGAAAACATAGTTAGGTGGACTATATGGACTGTCATAATTATTATTTTTTTGGATTACATATGAATTTTACCATATTCAATATTAACATTATCAAATTGATGCTGCAATAAACTTTAATGAAGACCATAAAACAAAATAATGGATGAGTTTTAAGAAAAAAATGGACTCATAATGGACTTTTGGAATGATGACATTGCGTTTGTCACATAAAGAAAGTGAAAAATGTGAATTAAAAAAATGTGTCATAATAGTGTCAAAATTATTATTTAAAAAAAAACACTATCCATGAAAATTTTTAAATTAAGATGTAGTGAAAATTTTCTAATACAAAAAAAAATCATTTTAATTCTTTAGAAATGTTGTGAGTCTTGTCATTTTTTTGTCATTTTCCTTTCCATTTAACATTGAAATTTCCAAGATTCATATTGACTTTTTGACCAATCACATTTTTAGGAATATCTATAAGGTGACTTATCAAAATTTGTGACCAAAAGCATAAGGGATATTCTAGGAATCATAATCTGATCATTATTATAATTATAATAATTTAAACCAATGTAAGATGTGGAGTCTTCAAAATGTAAAAAATGAGCCACCTAACCATGTTTTTACCCTTTTGCAACAATGATCAAGTTTTAAACTTGGACATGTTTACATGTACTCGCCCATTTAACAATTATTTCCAAAAAATGATGTCATGCAACAAGTTGCAATGATGGAAAAAGGTTATTCCTGTACCCTTTATCTTTTTGTTTCTCAATAAAGTTGTGTGACACAAAGTCCAAGCTTAAAGGAGCAATGATGGTAGATGAGATGTCATAATTATTTTCCTTTTCCAAGTTCAACATGAAGACATGTTTTCTAATTTAGTTATGGGATGTGGAGCTTCATGCTCAAAGGAGCAACGATGGTGAAAGGAGTTTTGTAACTTTTCCCACTCTCCAAGCTCAACTCAAAATGTAGGTTTCAGAATCATTTGACAAGGGGGGAAATTTGTCTCCTTCACCAATCTTGGTTTCCTTGTCAAGGTACTACCCTTCCCCATTTTTTTTGGTTTTTCAACCTTTCTAGGGTTCAAAGGTTTTGGGAAATAATGGGGAGAACAAGACATATGCTTTTGCTACAAATCAAGAAGGTTGTGAACAACTTGTGGTCAACAAGGTGAAAGTTACACAAGAAGACACGCTTCATAAACAAACTACAACCAGGTTCATCAAAATACCACCCATGGCAACCAAAGTTCCTCCAAGTAGGTTTAGATGTTGTTTTCCCCTCTAAGGAAGAATTTCAAGGTGCATCACCTGTGTGACTAGACATTGGACTTGATGCAGACTTACCACAACCTTCAGGCACTTGAAATGCAAGGAACTAAATGGTTTTTAAAATACTTACATGAAGGGTGGCCATCACACAATTTTCTTTGGATTGTATGAAACTTCATTTCCATAAATCTTTTGTGTTCGTGAAACTTTTAACATAGGGGTTTTTTGATGTCTTGTTTTCAAATGAGGTTAGGCAAAAAAGACGTGCATAAAATTGTGATGGTGGATTGGAATGGAATGTCATTCAATTTCTCTTGGTATAAATCAAAATTTAATGGTATAACAAAAAAAGTTTTGTTCTTGCTCACACACACAATAATGGTGCAATTTCCCAACCTCGATGAAATATTTTGCAACTCAAAAGCCTTCACCCACATGGCCATTAAGATTATAATTAAACTAATTAAGGTGTATTAGCTATGGTAAAAGAATAGATTCCTTAAAGGATTCATATATTTTGATTCCCATCTTGATTTTAATGAATGCAAAAATGTACATATTTAAAAATACAATAGTTTAGACCATCATATTATATCTAGAACATCAATATAATCCATTTTGTGTTCATGTGTATGGTGAAACATGACTAGTAAAAAAATATAAATAAAAGTGATGTTGTGACAAAATATTGGTACACGTTAACTAGTTTTGACTTAGGGAAGTATTGGAGATTGAAGCACTGAACTCGTATGTCAAACATGTGATTGGCCTAACGATCACTTTAGAAGTTAAAAACATTAGCAACTAATAGCATGCATTGTTAACCTTGAGTTACCATTATATAATGTTCAAATGCAGTGGATGGAATTGGCATTGATAAAAAATGTTGTTATGTGACAAATGTAATGCAAGTGTGAAAAAATGGGATGATGGTTTTAAATGATGGAAAGAAGGATGATGGCAAGTTGCTGATGTGGCATTTCATGGGATGGCAATTGAGTATTAGGGAAGATATCAACTAACCACTACAACACTAGGTCTTATGTTACACTAGGTGTTATGTTATTAGTACAACTAAGTTTTCACTCTTAGGTTACTTTTTGTTTTCAAGTGCCTTTTGTTCACACTTACTCTTCAGATAGGGCTCTAACCAAAAAACAAAGGTTGTTATCATACACACATTGCTCAAACAATGCTAAAAATAAACAAATAGATTCAATACATGTGCTGGTTGCACATCCTTTCCAAATACATGTATGGTCAAATTGTTTGTACTAGTTCAAGAAGTAAAATTACATATACTCAACCTAACTAAATGTCATTCAATTCAGATCAAAACATTCCGGATCCCTCTTTTTTGGCTATCATAACCTTTTCATTGGCATGTCTCATAGAAAGAGATATGATCCCAATAAGGCAAAGAAAAAGTCCCAAGTAATAGAAATAGAATAATAACAATGTTGGTTTGAACAAAACAAACACCCCACCTTAAACCCATATTATAAACATTTGTTGGAAGTCTCGCAGCTTGGATATTTGATCAATAGACAACCCACCCACATATATAAAACATGGATGCATAAAAACATGCCTAAGTTAGCTTGTCATCCCCTTTGAATTGAATGTCGTACATATTGTTACCATAAACTTCCTTCATTTGTGTAGCGGAAACATATTTTAAGAAGTTCACCAAGCCATGAAACTCTAACAAAGTGGGCATTCATCCCTTCAATAGAAGTTTTGGCCTACAACGATTCTCCAAATTTCAACACAACACTACAATTTTGGAATTTAGTATTTAGGTTTTATGAACATCCGCTATTTATTTCCTTCCCAACAAATCACATTCCATAGCAAGAAACACTTGCATTCACACACAAAACAACAAAATACAACTCAACATATCCCAAAACTTTAGCTCTAATTTAATTTGTGCCACTATTAGCCTTTTTTGCACAAATCATATCGAATTCTAGTGATGAGTAAATGACAAAATAGGGGTTAGTTTTTGGCGGAACAAAAGTAATCCGGTCTATTTAGACAGAAAACTTTAAATTATAATTCCAAGCCACATGGCCTTTTTCCTATGTGGACAAAAAATTCTTTCCATCCTATAACATTTTCCACATCATTTTCATTTTCATAGGTGCAAAGTTATTTTCAATGCCACCACAAGGGTTCATTCCACTGTTGTTTGGTTCTCAAATTTTGTTAATAACCTCTGGTTTTAGGTTTTTATAATTCTTCAAATGAAAGAACTTTTGATTCCAATTTTTTTTAAAATTTCAGAATCATACAACCCCTAGTTCCAAGTTTTAAAAAAATTTAGAGTTAAAAAAACTCCCAATTTTAAGTTTTGGAAAATTTTCAAAGAATTGGCAATTTTCATGAAGAATCTAGCAAAAAACTAGTGATCTAGGGTAGTTTATTTGACTTGGTTCTTTAATTGAACAATAATTCTTAAGCAATGCCCATACACCTCCTTCTTTTTCTCTTGTTGTTGTTCAACAATAGAAACTATAATCCTCATGCAAGCCCTCTTCCACACCAATCGTTGCCATATGCATGAACCCTAAACACAAACCCTCTCCAAAGAAACCACCCAAACAAAACCAGTGTAAATCCAACCCCATAAAATCCAATTCTTCTCAAAATAGTATAAAATAACCTTCACAGATTTGTCCAAAAACTTTGAATCTCAAGTGTGAAACTGGATATTTTAATGCATTTTGGCCCCAATCCTGCAGTTTTTAGGGGAATTTTGCATAGACCCGAGTCCCATGAAGCAACTTCAAGGAGCTGTTTTGCAGTTCATATGTTAACCTTCATGTGTTTACAATTAGTTAAAATAAAAAAAACATAAAATCAAATAAAGAGTCCTCCAATCCTTTGAAACTCAAGTAGTAACAACAAATGAACTACTTTTTCACCAAGTCCCAAATTTAATCATAGTTATACTGTGATCAGATAGGAAGATAATTGTATATTTTTCTCATGTGAACATAACAAGTTTTTAGTTTTGGTTTTGTTTTGAGCGGTCATCAACTTTCTGCATGCTAATGGTGGAAATTATTCCATCACTATTTGTTAGCGGTTGCAATGATTGTTTCTAAGAGATTTGTGAGCTTGGGTAAGAAGTTTTGTTTGTTTGTGTATATGTAGAACAAATCAATTATCGCAACCCTAACCTTGGGCTCACAACCAAGGCAATAACTTATAAAGGTGTGGGCTAAGCGTGAAGCTCGGGAGTCACATTTCATGCTCCTGGGAGTGTAGTGTGAGGGAATGAACCCCCACATTCCTAAGTGAGCTCCCACTTTGGGAGTTGGAGTCCTGATGGGAGTTGGAGTCCTGAAATTTTAAAGGGCGATTGAAGGGGTCAAAACTCATTGGATTGAAGAATTCTTTATATCATTGAAAAGATCTTGGAATTTAGATGTCAAAAATGGGCTTGCATAATCCATTTGGGTACTTAAAACATAAGTTATGGTGAAAAGAAAGGTTCGGAGTCAAATTGTTAATTTGATTCCCGACCATTAAAAGTATAGAATCATCTTGATTTACTTGCATGTAGGTGGCATGTCACATATTGTTGGAAAGCTCTTGACGAGGGCTACAACTTTGCTTTAGACCTTACCTCAATCAAAGGTTTTCACGAGAAGTTATCGGCTTCCAAAGTTGAAGGAGTCTTAATTTCAGGAACTTGGGAGTCGTAGGACAAAATGACATTTGGGTGTAGGCCCCATGGCCAAGCACATAAAATAATATAAGGGGGAAGGTGATGGCTTCCCCCAAATTTTGGTTGTGGTGTGTTTTATGAGTTTGTGTTTACTTGTGGTTCGTCCATGCACCAAAAGTGCTCCAACTATGCACTAACCAACTTATTATTTGGTTTGTACAGGTCCATGTGAATAATTGACTTGCTTGTCACTTTTTAGTCCCCATCCTAGAGCTCAAACACACCTTTTTACCCGTGAAGTGTTACGAGTTAAGGAGCATACCCCAATTCCATCCTTCCGTTGTCTTCACATTTGGATTCGCAGTTGAGTTTATCAAGGAGTTTTGGGGTGTGTCATCAACAATAAGTAATGGATGAAGGAAATTGTGATATTGAATAGAGGTTTGGGGAATAGGACGATGGAAGGCATGATAAGAAAGGAAATTCGAGAACAATGGAGGGAGGTCTTTTTTCTTTCTTGATTTTGTTTTTAGAGGATGATAAGTGGAACTTGTTGAGATTTGTAGTTGCTACATCTAATTTCCAATGTGTAAGTGACTACAGTATGGTAGGCAATATGTTTTTGTTAGTAATAGATTTATAAGGGGTTAATGTTGAGGGTTGATGACAAAGAGAAGGAAGTCCAAGCTATAGAGATAGGGGCATGTAGAGGGAAAGTATACATGTTGAACATGGACTTTGTTTGAACTTCTTTTTAATCCATATAGTAGGGCATGTACTTGAGTGAGTGCCAAAAGCTTTAGTGAGGTGTCCTTGGGTTGGGCAGAATAAGAGTAAAGAGGAATAGAAGTGGGAAGTTAATAGAAATCTATCCATAGTCAATTTCTGCACGAAAATCTATCTTTCTTGAGTGGTTGTAAGTCAACTTGGTATGCGTCATTCATACTTTGGTCCATACCTAGGAATCAAGATGTTTATGAGATTGGGTCAAGTGTTCATCTGTATTGTTACATTTATGGGAAGAGGGTTAATAGCTCATATGGATTGATTGAACATTGAGGGTTTTGACCTCAAGCCATATTTCATTAGATTTTGGACTCATAATGTGTGGATTTGTACATGACAGCAAATTGGTTGCTACCACTATAACAAGTTAGAAGAGGTTACCAAGTATGTGCTAGTTGGAAATTCACATTAGAATGTTGAATTTTGTTTTGATAGAACAATAGCACCAAGAGATTTTAATAGTGCTAGGTGGGTAGTTTCAAAGATGTAAGTTGTAGGAATTAGTTCCCAAGATTTGTACCTCTACTGTGAATCTTTTGTTCCCAGAAGGTTTTCTTTATACACTCTTCTTTTGGTTACAATAGAACTAGGAATTTGTGTATACAAAGAGCAAGAATTGAGAAAGAAGACATAGCAATCTTTAAATCTTTGTTTGCTTTTTGCTTTGGAGTTGATAAGACCTTCTCCATGGATTCTTCTTAGTATTGTATCATACTTCAGTTTTGCTAGACAACCTTACCCATTGATTTCAATCTAAATCTTGAGTCTCAAACAGAGTATTATTTTTTATTTTTTTTGCAAATTTCGGCACTTTGCAACAAAAAGAAATCTACTTCAACTCACACACACGATTTTTGCGAAGAAAATCTGCCAATGTTTCCAGATTTCAAGGAATATGATCCAATGTCACAACTAATCTTTAACTTCATCTTGATCAACTCAGGATAAAGGTATTCTTTGGAGTTTATGTTCTGGTGTTCTGGTTTCCATTAGCCGAGGGGAAAATAGGATAGAGTATTCTGCCTAAAACTACAGTGGGCTGAAAAAGAGTTATCTAAATGGAACAACCTCAGTATAGTAGTTCCAAGGGGATGATCCATGTATTCTAAACGAACAGAGCATTTGTCCTGACAAAACCTACTAGTTAGTTTACAAGCTATGTTGATTGTCTATATTGCTAAATCTCATTTGTCAGTTAGCATTTTTTGTAAGTGGTTTTATCATGATGGGTTCATTATTGGTGACCTGGGCTATGAGGTTTTATATGTTTTAACATTCTCCAATTAGCAATCAGTAACACACACAATCTGGCGTTCAATAAACTAGAATGAATTATTCTGTCTAAAGCTGCAGTTGCTTGCTGACAATCGAATCAAGCTACATGATCAGAGCTGCTAGTACTGGTGCTATTTTGTTGTTTTTGAAGTGGTTGCTCATCCTTTAACCCTATGTGTAATAGCTGTCCACACTAATATAGCATCCAAAAATGGGAAAAAAAGTGTGTATTAGGAGCACACAAATAGTCAAACTGTCATCAAAATTCAAAAGTCAGTACAATTTTGATGTGTTTTTTACATTCTTGAAAGGCTAATTGTGTTAACTTCATATAAGTGAGTTTTTCTCTTGCTATTTCAAAAAAAAATTATTTCAAAATATTGAAGAGATACAGGAAAAGTTATCAGTGTGACATCCATATATGATCATTTTTGTGTGCTTTCACCTAGCATATTGTGATTGGTGAAACTCAAAAGATTGATGGTTCTTTGAAAATAATCCAACCTCCCGAGGTTTGTCCATTTGTGATATGATAATTTCACAGACCTGAATATTATTTGAATGATGGGAATGAAGATGAGCACTGCCAACATTCATTCTATTCCCATTTTGCAATTGTCATGACAACTTCAAGTGGCATTTTGTATTTGTGGTATAGGCCTTCTATCAACCAAAGTGGTGCAGGGAATCAAATGAAATTCTCAAGCTGGCAGGGTCCAGTGCCTCCAGTTGCAATGTTAAGAGGGTCTGTATTTTTTTGGGGCTGACAAAAGGGGAGTGTTTGTAGTACAAAGTTGATGTTTGCTATGAAACACTGACCGGTTTAGAGAATGAATCCCTTCTCAACATCCCAATGGAACAAATACAGATTGAAGATTTGACTTTCTGTTTTCTCTCTGCCTTATAGGCAATGCCCGTGATTAGAACTTAGAAGTGAGCCTCTAGGCTATCTCCCTTCCAAATTCTTACCCAGCGTGACCCTAGGTTCTCGGGATAAAATCTGATCCTGCCTGATGTGCACCTGGAGCGCATCCCCCAATGCTCACATTGGCCATGATCTCACAAAGAAAACAAATTGCCGTGTGTAATGTATGGAAGACTTTTTGGCATGAAAGATTGCAGTAGCTGAAAAAGTTTGTTGTTTCAGGTACAGAAATTATTTTTATTTAGACAAATCACCAAATACAAATATCAATTATCCCAGCTACATCAAAGGTAGTGCGAAATGATCTGCTCTTCATTTTTCTCTCAGCTTCTGAATCTGCATGTCTTTGAGAATAGCAGAGTTTGGGTTTAGGTAGACTGGGAAATATTCAAAATTTGTCTTTCTTATTTGGGGTGTGTATCCGTTCTTTTTTAGCATTGCGTCCAGCAAAATGAGAGAGCGTGATCTCATAAGCCTGCAGAAGAAAATTGGGCCTCAAAAGCTAGGCCAGTTTGCCAGAAAAAAAGGTTAAAACAAAATAGCAGAGCTGCTGATCCCCTTGTCCAATAATTACTTATGGGCAGAAAGGTCAAAACATTTGCCAATTATGCTCATAGCTATCTGACACTTGTTTTTAATTTCATGTCAGGATCTTGCTAAAACAAAGCCAGTGAAAGGGGGAGTGCCGCTTGTCGCAATCAGGACGCAAATCTCACTACAGCAAATTAGCGCAGAACGATCATGCAGAAAGAAGAACAGTTGCCCCAGGCGACGGCGAATTGGAATGGCAGAGTTGGTCGGAGAGTGGACCGAGTTTGGTAGCAATGTCTGAAGTCTGAACCAGAGCGGCGGGCTGTGCGGCTTATTTTACCTGGCCTTTTTTTAAATTTGGGGGCAGGCGGGCCCTGGTTTGGAGTTTGGATCTACCACTTCGCTTTTGGCCGCTTCTTGGCACTGCTGCCCCATACGTCCCTCCGTATCTGGATCCCCACTTCCCAGCAGTAAAATTTCCACGCTAGGCGGGACGGAACAGTTATGGGTTGTTCTAAAATTTCTTTGGCTTCCATTAAAAGATGCATTCCTGCAACACCGAGAGATCTGTCAAAGATTGTGCCACTTGTGTGAGTTTGAGGATTTGATTTTTGTGGTTTTTGTCAGATTTTGTCGCAGTATGGATGCTCGTGGTTACTGTTGAGTGAGACCCCTGGAAAACGGTGTGGTGTTTTTAATTTGGTCATTGATCTGTATCCAGCATTTAACATCGGGATGCGGTGTTTCTATGAATAATGAGTATTGACATTGATGATTTATATTATGTCCAGAATCGCATTTTTGCTAGAGTTTTTGCACAATGAAGTAAAATTTAGTGCTCTCTTGCATGCAGTTAGATGTCCACACTTGCATAATGTGGGGAGCTTTGTTATTTCCACTAGTGCGAGATGGCCAAGACCTTTTTGTGTAAGTTAAAAGCCTGAGGCCTGAGGCCAGGGGCTTTACTGAGTATCTTTACCTGTGCCAATTTTTAATTTTTAAATTTTTTCTAGGATACCTGGCAGGTATCACAAGAATAAAACAAATAAAATTGCAAGGTGTTTTGAAATGTGGAATGCCCCTTAAAGTGGGCATTCTGTTTTTTTTTGACATGCCCCATGAACAGTGGGAGAAAAATTTGTTCTGCAAGGTGCTCTCCAATTAAATTAGAAAAATAGGTGCAGGTCTTTAGTCTTGACATGTCAGGTAAAACCTTAGAACCAGAGAGCTTCAGAGAAATAAGGGACCCTGAGGCAGGAGCCTAGGGAGTCTTGAACTTTTTACTTGAAAATTTGGTGATTTTTTTGGACAGGGAATTGTGACAGAAATTTTTGAGGTAAAAAATTTGCAAAAGCTCACCAGAAAAATACTTGTATGTAGTTATTTATATCACAAGAGTAGAATCTTGTCACCAACACAATGGAAACAATTCTTGCAACACTGAGCTGCTATGCTATTTAGCAACTAGTCCACATTCAGTTCTCCTACTAGGAATTTATTCCTTCAAGCCATTCATAATATGGGGTCCAAGTAAGAGCTTCTAGCTATGTTTGCCCATAATTTGAGGGAGAGGATGAGCAACAAAATCTTCTCTTTTGATGCACACGATGAGGGAAAAAATATGAATTCACTGTTGGTCAGTTTAGAGTTTTGGCCAGTTTTGATGCACACGATGAGGGAAAAAATATGAATTCACTGTTGGTCAGTTTAGAGTTTTGGCCAGTTTTGGTTCTGGTTCTCATGGTCATTGGTTCAAATTTTTGAATTTCTTTTCAGAACAGGAAATGGAATCCGGGATTGTCAAAAAACTAAAACCAGAATTGCAACAGGAAATCACCCTCTGGCTAGAACCTGACCTGAAATGAGAACTGGCTCCAAAACCCTTGTAACCTAAAAACAAGATGTTTTGTGTGGATGAAGATCACAAACCCTAATTCAGACTGGTGGCTGAACTGATGGCGGCGTGGTGTTTCAACAGTGCTGAAAAATTTGCTTATGATGTGGTTTTGTTTTTGTTGTGTTTTGTTGCTTTGCAGATTATGATGAAGGGAGCTTGGTCAGTTAGTTTCTGAGATTGAGCGCAATTTCTATTGTTCAATGAAAACTCTTCATGAGCTTTGTGGATCATGTTTATGTAAGGAGATTAATAGGATGATTTCAGGGAAGCGAGGAGATGAGATGATGAGGAGGATATTTGATGTAGGCTAATGAAGTGAAGGCAAGGCTTTTAGGGATGAAGAAAAGCTAAGTTGCTAGACTTTTGGAATATTGAAAAGTGTGTGTTGGATTTGGATTTTAAGTGTTGTAAATAGATATAAATAAAACTTGATTAGAACTACTAGATTGGAAGAATCTTGACGATTGAACTTCCGTTGCATTCAAAATGTTAGGAAAAGGTGTTGAGGTGTTTTAATGTGTTTCTTTAAGGACCAACACAAGGGAGAGGATGAAAGTGTCTAGGATTTTTGGAATGCTTGTGTGGAAGTTCATATTTGATGTTTTTGAGGATTTTAAGTTGAGTGTAGAATGTGTTTTGTCCTAAGAAGAGTACTTGTTGCATTACAGGAGTTTTAGAGGTTTTGAGATCGAGGGGATACTGGGGAGTAGAATTAATTGTACTTGTTGATCCTATTTTGAATCTTTGTTTAGTCTCTAAGACTGAACCATGTTGAAGTAGTAGAGTTAATCTCTATGGGGATTTTGTTGTTGGGTATGAGCTGTCATTACACATGAAACAACTTGTTGATTCCTAGAGAAGAAATCAAGATGAATGACTAATCCCTTGTGGTCTTTGAAGGGATCTTGAAGAAGAAATAATATATAAAACAAAATCATTTTATTTCAATGAAAGTTTCATAACTATACGTTAGTCTATGTATGTCCAGCAATGAGGTTATCCACATTGTATAAAATATTCCCCTTTCTTTTTGGTGACACCCTCTTTATCTAGGTTTCAGTTTTGAAGTTTTAAAAATTAAAAAAAATTTCATACATTTTTTTTTTTTGGTCTAGGGATGGACATGTTGTTAGTTTAAGAAAAAAATTAACGTTTTGAATAATAATAGTGATTTAAAAAAATAATAAATTGGGGGTGGGGTGGGCATTAAGCATGTAGTTCCTACTTTTTGAACATGTTTCAAGTATCCAATTTGATTTATATATATATTTTGGGTGAGTTTAGGTACGTAGTTGATATAGGTGATCACATTTTATTGTTGGTACAATGCTAGTAACAAGAAAAACAATTCAGTTTTGGGCTATGTGTAAATAGATAAAACTGGATGTGGTTTGGAACCGGACCTGCTTAAGTTTTTTTTTAAAGAACCTGGAATCTGGGGTCTTGAAATGTGAAGAATTGGGTCCAGAAGGGGACCACAGCATCCATCAAAGAATCCATGAACCAAAATGAAAGGTTCCTTCAAATAAAAAGATAAAAGTTGAAACCAGGACTAGAGGTTCATGGTTTTTAATCATAAAATATTACATGTTTTAAGATTGATAACCTACCTTGATAATAACTACAATAAAATTTTAATATCAGTCAATTGGGTTATTATTTGATTATCCAAAAAATCAATTATGATTAAAAACCAAGAAAACAGGATATATTTATAGTATATAATCAATGGTTATCAACCAGTCATTTAATGATCGACAATTATTACCCCTCAAATATTGGTAACCCTCTCAGCACAAAATTTAAAAAAAAAAAATCCTACCCAGAGATTCAATCACTGGCCAACGCTGGTAAAACCATCAGATTATAAAACTATATTTCCAAATATGTTTACAGTTTGTCAATAATCAACCAAGAGAAAATAGGTTTAATGTAAAGAAGATTGGGACTCGTGAGGTCCAAACATATGCTGGTTTAAGAAATATCCAAATCCCAAATCTTTTGTAATGATATACTGAAAATAATTTGACAATGTCCACAGCCCAAATGAAGTTGTTTCATTGCAAGAAGACACTTTGACCCATCAACCGTTGTGTTTCCAAGTTTACAAGTCTGGAAGCCAGGCTTGGCTCTTCAAGCAAAGGTGATCCCTCTTCTTGTGCATCAACCATTTATGGCGTCTTCATTTCGTTTTTGACATAATAGGGGAAAATATAAATAGTGCAGTAACGTACTCCAAGACACTCTCTTAGAACAAGGTCCACAATAACTAGGTAATTGAAGAAATAGTACCAAGAAATTTCAACAATTCATCATTACCCCATGAAGTATGTATAATCCTTCAAGTTTTTATCCGTGATGTGAATGTTGATCATGTCAATTTGGTGGCGCTATGTTCTTGAAATTGCTCCCAAATTCCTTCAGGTTCTTCCTTGTTTGTTTGTGATTCTTGTTGTTCTTTTCAAATATGGATCTATGACATGAGTCACAAGCATAGGCTTAACTTCCAAGTTCACATTGGAGTGCAGGATCTTTTCTTTATATATTTTCAAATTCCATGACAACTATGAATCTCAATGTATTTCCTCCAGAAGTAGTTAGTTAGTTAACCCTCATTTGTGGCAATCACAATGGCCCCATCTAAATGCACCAACTCCTTTTGAAGTTGGCTATTTGTTAATCCCCCTTCAATTTATATATTGGAATTGTTGGATGTGATGTCTGAAAGCCAGAAAGGAAAGTTTTCCATCAGGCTTGGGAGGTAAGTGTGTGAGTAGAAGGCAAGACATTTTACAAGGGCATTTTACCAAACTAAAGTGGGCACCAGCCAGCAAAGCAGTTGAAGGAAACTGAAACACTGAGCAATGAGTTGAAATTGCAACAGTTCATCATGCACTCTTTAGCGAGAATAAATATCAACGAAGTGCCAAAAGAATGCAGGGCAACAGTCAACATGAGCCACATTGGTTACTCACAGAAGGTGAGTTGAGAGAGTTCCAAACTGAAATCTAAACAGCTAATACAACACCTAGTCCTCATTCCAGCAATCTACACAGGGATTCAACTCACTAATCATCTGAAATTCACTTAGCACCCTGCAATAGCATCTTGCAAACACCCAGGGCTAGCTCCATAAACAAACAAGGAGGTACCTTGCTGGAAACTGTGTTGACAATTCTTGGCCTCACCTTTGTTCTATGTTACACCTACTGGTTAACAATCTTGAAGAGCTAACCATAAAGGTTACATCAGACCTTGTTTATATACTCAATTCTGTTCATCAATAAAATCACCGCCTTCTTCATCATATGTGATTCAGTTATTTCTACTATGAATTGCATGTGTACATAATGTAAATATTGCATATCATGTAAACAGAAGGCAATCTCTGCATTTCTGCAAAACCTCACTTCCTGCATTGAGAGTTATACCATTGAAGATGCATCCATACTTTACCATTTCAGCTTTCCTGATGAAGGTTAGCACCTATTTCCTGGAAATATTGACCATGAAAATCAGAAGAGAAAATGATGGCTTGCAGCATTAGGGAGGAGATGCACAGAATTCTCAACTTCATTTGGAGTATGTCTACCATCACTGGCACCATTGCCAAATTAGCGGGGCAAGCAGAGAGGAGGATAAAGAATGAAACACAATGAAGGGGACTTGAAAGCAGCAGATAACTTGTATTTTTCTGTCTTTGGTGATGCTGATGAGGAGGGCCCTAGCATGAACATTTGTCTAGATAGTAGAGCCATTTACCTCAATCAGAATAATGGCACACCAGTGCAGGAGATCTATACTTAGGAATTTGAGTTCAGCTGAAGCCAACATCCACTCATGAATTATGTACAAGAAAAACTCAGCATGAGCTCTAGGTTGACCACATATGTGCTACTTTCTTGCTGAAGGTGGTAGGCTTACACTTCCCCTGTTTTGTGAATTTTACCAGATTGCTGCACTTCCTTTGCAGTCATACATTGAACCGCATCAGAGCAATCAGTGTCACTGCTGAAAGGCTCTTTGTCTCCATCTTCATCCTGTGACACCCCAAGAAGAAAATAAAAATTTAGAATCTTCTGATGACCTCTTTGACTTCACCATCACAGATCAGGCAACATGCAACTCCATCTCCACCAAGCACCATGTCCAGCCAGTGACACATTTCTTCAACTCTTAATACACTTATTAATCATCAAATGTCAATTAAGCTACACCAAAACTTTCAGCTCTATGGTGATTTCACTCCAAGCAGCCTTTCTAAGGACAGGTGAATCACGTGCTCATAAGGCACTGGAAGAGCTGGAAGGGGAACATCAATTGTTGTCGGATGGTTTCAGAGGACACCCTCCGTGAGGTTTCAGGAGGTCAGCCAAAGACTCATGGCCCATTTTGCAGGACTACAGAATGCTGCCCTGCCTTCTTCCTTACATTCCACAAAACCAGATGGTACCACATTTAGAAGCATTTCAGCTGTTGGTAAGACAATATGGTTCCAGATCCTGATACCTAGCAATGCTCCGTTGGGTAACCAGTGGTAGTCTCTAAGAAGATTGTTAGTGACTCAACATAATCTCTACATTCTCTAATATGAAGAAATGAGTTTCTACCTGACAGCCGTCATGCAGGATGTAAACAACTATTGAACATCCATTTGGTTCAATGGCAGCAGGAGACCAATGTACAGAATGAGTGAGGAGCAATGAACCTTGTCAGGGTGGCTAGCTTGAATCTGCAAATGCTGAGGCTGGGAATTGAGATCGAACATTTGTGAGGTTGGCTGCCTTTCAGCATGCAACTGGAGCACCTCAGCACCCACTGCAATTGCAACAGCTGGTCCAATGCTGTTTGAATCAGCTCCCAACTTAGGACTACCCCTCTCATTCTTGTTCTCTTGTTCGTGATGATGATGGTGGTGGTGGTGGTGGTGATGTATATGGTTTTGGCCATTCTTTTGCAGGCCATTCAGGTGGTTGTTTGTCCCATCCAAGTTTTCTGGTTGCTTGTCAGCAGGAATGTTGTCATCTTGTCCTGGTTTTTGTACAGGAAGCTGCAGTTGCCAAAGTGCGATACAACATCTTTGAGTTTGAATGCCTAAGAAGGAAAATTTAGAATCTTCCTTATCTGATCACACTTCACCAGGTTAGCAAAGATTCCTGTGACAACATCTTGCTAATGGTGCATACATCCTAGATCAAATCAAGAGTATGAGAGCTTCAATCACCACAAGTTCCCCCACACATAATGTCCCTCCAGCAGCTGTGTAATATCACCAAGATCACCAGTAAATAGAATCTGCATAATCCAACGAGTTAAGAAGCAACATCCCCAGCTATATGGTCCCCTTCAACAGTAAACCAAATCCAATGAGAGCTCTGTTGACATGCTATGGCTCTCCCCACGTCATGAAGCAGAAAGAGGAGTCAAAGGTATGAATGTCAATCTTGCCTCTACTCTTTGTGCCATCAGGAGGTAGCGTTCGTGCGTCTTTTTACCACCAATATGCACATCCATGTCACACTGCAGGCATAGGGATGTTCCATCAATTCCGCAGAAGAAAAATGCTGCTCCACAAAACAGATGAAATGAACAGCTCTTTAAATATGATTCCAGGCACATATCAGATGAGCAGCTCAAATGTAATTTGAGGCACATGCAAAAGTGAGTCAATCTCAGCAACAACCTCCATATAGCTGTGTCCACTTTCAACTTCTCTGCAGACATGGGCTAAACAATTAGGGATAGGGAAGAGACAGCACCTGAGGCATTCTCACATATATCACACAAAGGCACTGCTCGTGTCTCAGCAAGCTCTATTCGCACATGCCTACTTGCCAGCTTGTTACATGCATGGACCTTCATTCCAACAGAGGATGTTCTCTTAGGTTTTCATCCAACAGAGGATGTTTAGGTTTTCATCTCCTTAATAAGTCTCTGCTATTTGCAATCTCAAGGGAGAGCCTGGCAGAAGACCTTCTAAGGACATGTTTGTTTCACTGAAAGTGGGCTAGAGGAAACCTGGCTTTACATTTCCTTGACAATTTTGTGTGTCTTGTGTGGTGCATTATTTGGACTCTTTCTGCAACCAAAATTCCTTCCTGAATAGAAACCACCATGAAGTCCAATATGGATAATCAAACACAGATGAGGACCATCTGAGTTGCTGAGTGCAATTCTTGATCTCCACAGCCAATGCCCTTCCCTTCATATTGGATGCTTGTTGATTATGTAAGAGAGCATGGACCTTCCACTGGTGAGTGAAAGCCAGATTTGGATCATGAAGAGTCAAAACAGTTGGAGATTGACAACTTATATTTGTTCTCCTCAAGACAACTCATCTGATCCAAATGGTTGCACAGATGCATCCAGAACTGCATTGTGCAGGTGAACAAAGTTCACATACTTTGCAAAGTCTATCATGCTTCTGTTTCAAAAGAGAGGTGACACATTTCCCAGAATGTGCCCAGTAGGTCTGGATGGACATCTCACCCACCACCTTTGTCAGGAAAACATTATGAATTCTGGTTAGGTTTCTGTTGAGTTTTTCTGGATAGCCCAAAACTGTGAGTGTGGTCATTAGAGTACTTCAGCCTTTTTACTGGATCCAGTGTTTCAAGAAGGCTAGGACAAAGAACAGTATGATGCTCAATGCCTTTTTACACAAAAAACATCCTACACCACTCCCAGTCACATTTCAAGTTATTCCTCAAATGAACATAAGCAGAAACGCCACAGAGGTCTTACATACCTTCTCATCACATTTGTGGCAAAGAGCTGCCTCATCTGCTGCACAAAACAGGTGTGCTGGTGCAACCTCGCATACATCGCACAGGGTCCTCATGTCTCTGTCCTAGGCTTACTAGTCACTCGACAGGATTTGTCCCCTGGAAAAAGCTCTTTGAACCTCAATATTGTCTTTCATTAACTGTTACTAGTAAAGAAGATCAATCTAAATCTAGACTTGTCCAGCCACAAAATATGCACATAACCGGGTCATATAGAACCAAAAAGAGAAACTCGCTAAAGGCCGTAACCAGAGCAACAACTCTCGGATTTCTCTCGCATCCTTTAAGCTACTGCTTCCTTAAGTGGACAGTTTCTGACAACCGTAATTGGAGGGCAACCCAACTCTTCCCCTCCAATCTGAAAGTTCTTGAGAAGAAAAGAAGTTATGCCCAGCCTTATCTATTACAAAAGAGGCACACAGTTTGGTCGTCTAAAAAAGGATGTGTCGCCATATCTGACTAAGTACCTCCTGCGATTTGGAGCTACTGCTTCTTTGGAGGAAATTAACACTTCCTCCCAGCCATAACAGGGGCAAAACCAGCTTCATGATGTCGAATCTTCTCCCGGCAAAACTCCTCCCAAGCATCTAGGCTCTTCCACACTTTGAGACACTTCGAAGCTCATACGACGCGCTCACTCCTCTCATTCCTTTGCTCTTCTCTCACTACCCGCAGGTCATGATCTTCACCGCCAGCAGCTCACGCTCCTTGTGAGCCTGGGAACAACCCCCCCCCCATTCCGGTTGTGTTCTCAGACCCAAACCCTCGATTACAAATGCCGTCCTGAAATCCAACAACTGGCCTCCTCTTCTTCAATGACCCCAGAATGCATTTCCATGCAACTGGGTCGCTTCGCCAACCATCCGAGCAAACTAAACTTCCCCGACCACAGCATGATATCGAAAGTTTGAATGCTTCCAAGCTCCAGAATGGGATGACGGAACCTGTCAGTCAGTCCGCGCTACTGAACATAAAAAAGTCACTTTGCTCACGTAACGAAGCCTCATCACCGTCTAGCAGCAGAAGGGGAAAAAATCCTCTATTTCTGTTGACTGGATTGCATTCAATCTTGGAGCATCTGTTCGTGCACTAGGTCCAGAAATCTCACTATTGACCCCTAATCAAACTACGAGTTAATCTGGTCATAACGATAACTAGTGTAGCCTGTGGTTGGCGAGAGTGTGAACTGGTTACCCAACTAATTTTTCCTTCCAAAACCATTTAATTGAATATCCAATGACAAAATTTACTCAAAATTCAATGTCTCTGGAACCTTAGGTCTAAAAGTTTGGAAATCACCTTCATTAAATCCTCATTACCTCAGCTCTCCAACAACACCATAAGCCAGCCCAAATTACTTTTTTGTTTTGATTCAAATGAATTTTCAGTGGAAAATTTGTTCAATATTCAATAAATTCTCCACCATAGGTTGAAACATTATAACATCAACTTGGTGCACCCTCACTCATTGAGGTCTTTCTGACAGCAACAAGAGCGCGGCAACAGACGCTGTGATTTGAGAGATCTCAACTTGACAAACAAAAAAAATTCAAATTCCTTTATAGATAGATAATAGTACTCAGTGAACCCTAGCCTAAAAGATTATCAAAGTAACCACTCCCGGTTCTGGGGAGAAAGTCATGGGAAGGAACTCTCGCCCTTCTTGGCCTCATCATCAGCATCAACAACCAGAAGTGGGAAATAACACAGAACAGAAAAAATTGCTCTCTAGGAAGACTAGCAAAAATTTCCTCCCTAAAGCCCAGCTAAAATCAGAGTTATTTACTAACCTGGGTGCACGGAATTAGGTCACTGAGATGATAAGCTCTTCTTCTTCTTCATTAGGGTTCCATCCATCAACTGATATTAATTAGAATTTCATTATGTGTGGGTATCACAAAAATAGTTTGTGGCTATCACAATGTAAGAGCAGACATATCCTGGGCCAATAGCACAGCCAAATTGTGTGCTGACAAGTGTCTTGCATTGTGCAGGACTGATCATTGAATCAGTGGCAGCCAAGTGGGGTTCTGCCTACCATCAAAGTGATCTATCCAATCCAGTTGTGGGTAAGGGTACCCGGGAATCGTAGGAGAGCTTACAAACGTGTTTGCGTGTCGGGCAGAGGGATCACCGGATACGCAGATCATCATCGTGCGTTTTGACATCTTGCAACAGCACCTTTGCACACCAGAAAGCCATTTGTCTTGTTCCAAATCTCTCTCTCTCTCTCTTTAGACCTTTTTGAAGTAGCCGCTGACATTTCTTTTCCTTCCTTGCTTTTTTCTTTTCAGCGATGAGAAAATCCTGGCTTACATGATAAGTTTTCGAGTTTGCTGACCATTTACCCGATTGTACCCAAAGGGTAAATGATGGTCACTAACCCTTACTAGTAACTGGATTAATAGCTTTGCAAAACTGATATGGGTTGCTGTATTGGCTGATGGATTATCCAAATCATATACCCATCCAACATTCTTATGTACCAAATTTTGACTTAACATGTAGGGGAGATTCATGTACAAGTGGGTTCTCCTGAGGGGGTCAGCCCAAGGGTGTTCCCCAGTCTCAAGAGAAACCCACAACTACAGTCACCTTCCCGCACACAAATGACTGTCTTTTAATGTGAATGCGGGAACATATAAAAATAAGAGGATCTTCTGGCATTACCCAACTCTGTTGGGTTCGTCTCCTGGGGGAGACTCCTCAAAGTACACAGAAAAATAAAAATACAGTCATTTATGAGCTGAGGACAAGAATGTTGGCTCCTTTTTTGAGCGTTTGTTTCTTTGAATATATTTGGAAATCCATACAAGACAGGGCTGCTTCTTTTTTACTTTTTGGAAAACAACCAACATGGTTCCAATAGCTTTTTGTAGTAGTGCAAATGTGGCAATCTTATTTTCTTCAAGTGAATGCTTGGTTAGTATGACTTTTTTTTATTAGGGGTTAAATGATGACCTATTCAAAAGTTTGGGATTGAGCAACAAGTACAAAAAAAGTTGCAAAATTTCATATTTATTGTGTAAATTTAAATAAATAAATTATAACTCGGATGAGGGTGTGGAAGGCTCTATTAAAGGGTTTGGACTTGATTTTCACAATGAGGAAGGAAGTGAGGACAAAATTGCAACAAGATGTGACGACATAAAATGAGGAAACTTTAGAACTAAATGGAAAGCAAGATGAGCAAGCGAATAGGCAATGACGTGAGGATGAATGTGATGAAAGATATGGCGAGGGTGTGGGTGTGGGTAATTCAAATATAGTTGGAAGATGTAGGTCTTAGTGGTAAGGAGTTGAATGTGATTTCTTAGATGACCCTATGGTGGTAGTTCTTGATGATTGGCTTGGCGAGGATCATGTTGGGCTATCCAATATGTATTGTCTTGGTACCATGTCAATAGTGATGGCAATTTGGAAATGGCCATTATTTTGAATTATTTTTTATTGCTATTTTTAAGAGAGCATCTTTTATCACATAATGAAGGCCATGTTCCAAATCTAATGAAATGGGAACAATTGGTGTGGGAAAAAAAAAACTTTTCATAAGAAGAAATGAACCACATGTGACTTTGAAGGTGTAATGTTTAGGATTGAAGGTTTTGTCTGAAAAATTTGTGTGAAATGTGAATCTGTTGATGTGTTGTGGGATGAATTGTTGATAACATTTCCTTCATGAAAAGACGTTCTTGAAACAAAAGTATTGGAGCTTGTTGTTTGAAGACTAGAAAGCCTATGGATTAGATATTCCAAGAAGGTTGCATATAAGAGGAGACACGAGGTGATGAAAATTCGTCACTGTGCAAAGTGTAAATATCTACAAAACTACTTGATACAAGATCGTTGGTGTGTCTACGTCAACATACATGTTGTACAAATATGATAATAAACAAAGTTGTCAATTTCTACCGCATTGTAATAAAGGTACACAAATTACGAATGTCAACAAAGCAAGTGGAATCAAATCATGTTTAATCGTTGATTGACTTGTTTGCAGATACAATGCCACATCAAATGAAAGGCATTAGAAATTGTAAACAAAACTTGACATCTATTGCTTGAAATTTAAAAGAATTTTCAAGAATGAAACGATTAGAAAATTATATTGAATGGCTACCATTTTGATTGTTAGTTAACCAAATATGAGCATATATTTAGAGACATTTTGTGGTTTAGGCATCCATTTTTTGTGAAGCTTAATTTTATTTATGTATTGTTTGTGTTGTTACAAATAAGCAAGAAATTAAATATTACAAGTAGTTTTCAATCTATAATGAGTAGGTTGTTTGAAGGATGGCTTGGTAAGGCATATTGATATGCATCTTTTCAATTTTTTTGTTGATTCATCAGGTTGGCATGTGATGCAATACAAAATTTCCCCCCCAGATCATGTTTGGAGTCCTATAGAGGTGCGTCCAATTAGATTGTGGAAATTTAATCTCGATGGGTCACCAAAGTTGCCTATGGGCATCCCTATCTTTGTTCTTTATCACCCCATTTGGAGCAATGATCTTTCAAGGTTTATGGAAAAACAAAAGTTCATTAGTGTTAAATTATCATAATAACACATTTTGGGTTTTACAACTAGCCTTTATGATTATGTAATAATTAAAAAAAAACATTTGTCACTAGTGATTGTTGAGTTGGTAAACCCATGTCATTTCACACGTTCAGTCACAAAAGACATAATTATAAAGCTTAATCATCTTATCAATTATGATTTTTTTCTTTATATTATTGAAATTCCATGTCATCGTTGACCTTGGTATGACATGTAAAGTGCATGCCATGTCAACCTAGTCATTTTACTCAACTAAAAGTTGTAAAAAACAGCTTGATAAATAGATGATATGTGTCAAAAATTTATAAACACATGTTCAATTATGAGTCATCACACATGAACAAAAATTAACCTAGCCTTGCCTAATTTAGTTAGTTTAGGTCACTAGAAGAAAAACATGTATTTTTGACTACTCTTTGCGACTAAATTTTAGTCACAAGAGACATTTTACAACTAAAATCCTTTCAGTCGCCTAAGATAAGTTGCATGTGATAAACTAGTCGCAAATGACAAAGGGTATTATATGAAAAAAAAAGTCAACAAATACATTTCATCCTTTGACTCCATTGTATATGTATTGTCACATGCAACTAAGATGTAACTATTTTGGTCATAATTGAAGGCAAATCATGTGCTGCCACATGTTTTAATATATGATTATTTAAATTATTATTATTATTATTATTTTGAAATAATTTAAGATGTTCAATTGAAATACTTGGATGGTCTTTTATTATGACATGTGGCCCAATCTAAATATGCCATGTGGCATTAAAAAATATTAATATTAAGTTGGTAGTACCTAGGTAGGTACATAAATATATGCTTACAATCTTTACCTACCTACTTACTTAGGTAAAAAAGTAAGTAGGTAGGTTCTACTTTCTTAGGCTAAATACCTACTCATATAGGTAGGTACATAGGCCGACCTAGATGGGTAGGTCAACTAGATAACTACCTAGCTAAATAGATAAGTAGGTTGGGGAGGTAAGTATTTTTGAATTGTGCATTATTTGTTTTTTTGTTTTGGGTTGAGCCTTTTGATTAGCTTATCTCATGTGCACAAATTTCTTAATGTGAAATTGGATAGGTGCAACCTCCTTTGTTTATATAGTGTTCAAAATAAGAATGAAGAACAAACAATATGGGATAAGTTTTGAAGTTGCAACTTCTTTACAAACTAAGTTGTAATTCCAAAACTTTTTTCATGTTTTACTTTTTTAGTTTTTAGAATTTTAAACAATTCAAGTACTAAATAATTAGATAATCATTTAATTAATAATGATGAAATTTACATATATTTAAATTATAAAATATACACTACAAATATTCATTATTCATTATCAATTACTTAAATAAATAATACCTTCTTAATATTTAACAAACTAGCTATCTAGTTATTAATAAGTTATTAACACATAACTCATAAATAATAAAATATTTAAAAATATTTTATTACTTTTTAGAATCTGATCGAATTATATATAATATAATTAATGTGAAACTAATTTAATGACTATAATTTAAAATTAAATATTTTGAATTTTTATTTTAAAATTATAAATAATGAATTAACAATTCTCATTAGAAAGTAAAATTTTACAAGAATTTTTAAAAAATTATTATTCAACTAATTACATTACTTCCTATAATAACATTTATTGTTGTAAAAATTATTATAAGTCAAGTAATTTTTTTCTCTTGGTAATTATTAATTATAAATATAATAATTTGTTAAACATAACATTAATTTTCATAATTACTATAAAATATTTATCATAGATGATTAATCACAGAATTTTTTAATATAATATTATTATATAATATTTGTGAAATTAAAATAAGTAAAATAATTATTTTACTACACTATAATTTTTCCAAATTTTTTATTCAGGTTTGAAGTTATAAATTAAAGAGTGTGAATAATTATGTTTAATTAGAAAATAATTATGTACATACTAATTAATTCTTATTTGAAGTAATTACAATGATTTTAAAGTAATGTCACATTAATTTAATTAATTAATTTCTTCTAATATAAGAATATGAATTATAGAATATACAAATCTATGTTATAACAATAATTATTTAGTGTCACTTAGATTTAATAAACATAATCATAAATAATAATTTGGAATTTAAATTTCAACTTTCAAGTCAAATAATTTCTTAAAAAATTTAAAATTTAAACTTTAGAATTCAAATATCAAATTTCAAGTTCAAATAAAAATATTTAAAATCAAGTTGTCGATTTTTAGACTCAATAAAGTTTTTTATATTGAAATTAGAATTTTGGATTCAAAAATAATAATTTAGAATTCAAATATCAGTTTTTAGATCAAATATTTTTTTTGAATTTAAGTAACAATTTTCAGAATTGAAATGTTAATTTTCATATTCAAATAACAATTTTCAAACTTGAAGTATTAATTTTGAGAATCCAAAATAATAGTTTGGAATTTAAATTTCAGGTTTGAATCAAATGATTATTTAAAATTTAAATGAAAATTTTTCGTAGCTGAAATATAAATTTTCATATTCACATAAAAATATTAAAAATTAAAATGTCCATTTTTATGATCAATTAATAATTTTCTGAATTGAAATATTAATTTTTGGATTTGAAAATATTAATTTAGATTCAAAATCAATTTTTAGATCAAATAAGTCGTTTTGAATTGAAATTGAAAATATCATATTCAAATCAAAATTTTCAAATTCAAATAATGTTTTAAATAATTGAAATAACATTTTTCAGATTCAAATATCAAGTTTAAATTCTAATATATATTTTTAAAATTTAAATAATAGTTTTTATAATTGAAATATCATATTTCAAATTTGAATAAAAAATTTCAAAGTTCAAATATTAATTTTGAGATTCATTATATGAACAATATACATATGTATGCATATAATATATATATAATTTTAGTACATACATTAAAATACACCTTTATGTCATTGTACGATACCTTTAGGATGTAACCAATTTGGTGACTATTGCAACTAATTGGACATATCAACTTATTTAATGGATGAAAATAAATGTAAAATTGATGTAACCAATAGGATGAAATTTTTAATAATTGCATCATAGTTGTGAAAATGACCAAAATAGTTGAAAGTTGGTCTTGTAGTTGTAAATATTCCCAAATCTAGTCGCAAACGACTTCAAGTCACATGTAGTCGTAAATGGAATGGTTACATTTTAGCTGATTTCTACTAGTGGGTTACTTAACTTAGAGTGGGCTATTTAACCAAGGTTAAGTGGCCTAGGTATCATAAATTACAAGAATAAGGTGATAACCTATGTTAACTTAAGGTGGATTCATTTAATTTGAAGCTAAAAAATTTGATCTCAAAATTTTTGTGTTTACAATATTAAATATTAAATAATGTGGTAGTGTAATGGATCAAAACTTGAACCCTTCACTTCCACTTTGGGGTTCAAGTTCTCATCCATTGCATTACCATATGTTTTTATATTAAGTCTATTAAACGCAAAAACTTTAAAATCAATTTTTTAAACTTCAAATTAAATTATACCACCTTAAGTTGACATAGGCCAACCTACCTACTACTTACCAACCTAACTTAAGTTAACGTAGGCCTCACCATGCTAATTTGTAAATGAACCTAATCTAGCTTAACTAGGATTACTTAGGTTTCAAACTAGACTTAGATTAAGCTAAGCTAGACTTAGCTAGCTTAGATCTCAACTAAATTAAACTAGACCTAGGTTAATTTAAGGTAGACCTAGATTAAATTAGATTAATCTATGCAAGTAAAAACATTTTTAAAGTGTGCATTCTACATTTTGTGCAAATAGAAACATTTAAAAATTTTATACTTAATCCTACTTTCAAGATGGGGTTTTTCAACATTTTAAATATAAAATGAAAGATTATCATCATGTTAATTATTGTATAAAAAATAATTTCTACTTTCCATACATTAAATTTTTTTGACACAAAGTTGTGAATTGTTTATTTTACCTTGCTTGCACCTTGTGGCAGTTTGAAAAATAAAGTTCAAGTAGTTGAAAGTAGGTGAAATGTTTTTGCAAGTATTTGGTTTTCTTTCAAGCACCTCAATATTAATGTGATGAACATTCTCATATATATTTTTTGGTTAATAGAATTTGTTTTCATAATTAAAATCATCCCTAACATTATAAAAGGTGATGTTATTGTCAAGGATACTTTGGGGTATTTTTTCAGGTCCACATGGTATGACACAAATTGTTTTGAGAAGGTAAAAGGAGGCTAGAGATGCCCATGAAAAAAACTAAAAGTTTTATTCGATTTGAAATGTTAGACGAAGGTTAGAAGTTTTTAAATGGTTTTTCTTTATTTTCAAACAAAAAACAAGGTAGCAAATATGTACAACATATCTTATTTGCACCTATCTGGTGTAGGTTCTAGTGAAAGTAAATGTAATGATAATGTTAATAACATTTTCATTTGTGTTTTAATTATAGGCACAAGATCTCATTTTTCAAAGCATAGCCTAACTAGACCCTTTGCAAAGGTAGTCTTAAAGGCCTCACCCCCTTTCTTTTTATATTAGATGTAGATTGTACAATTTATTAAGGTAATTCAATCTTGTGGAGGTTAATTTCTTGATTATGAACTTCAACTTGCATGCCCTAGTGTTGGGGAGGAAGACCACGCGGGATATGTTTAACCTTTGCAATTGTTCTCAAAATTCAAGTATTTGGAACTAATATCTAATCCACATCTTGTTGAAGGATAACCTCAACATACATTTAGCACAACCATAAATGGGCCTCATTGTTCAAAAAACCTATAGGTTCACATGAAAAAATTGTAGGCCTCTACCATTTTGGACTTAAGGCCTTCATGTTTACACTAGAACCAAGAGCCTACATAATATGCAATCATTGGTCCTAGCTTGGCAAGAGGCCAATGTTGATCAATTAAGGTCCAAATCATGTACTAATTGGTCTTATTATATATCCAAGATTGGGGATTCCTTCCCATCTTTACTTTGCCAACTTAATTCTTTGTTATTTATAACATCCATGTCAATTGTGTTTAGTGCCCTTCTTCTTGTTGTTAGTTTGACATTCATCATCCTTAAGTTGCTCATCCTTAAACATATTTCCTAAATTTGACTAATTCTAAAACTAATTTAATTGAGGAATAGCTCAATTTACTTAGTTTAAAAGGTCATGCATTTTCAAAATAAGTGCAACTTACTAAACATAATTAAAAAATATAATAAATTCAAGATGTATCAAGAGGTTTAAAGGCATTTGACATCAAGGGCATTGAAGGTATAAGTCATTGAAGCAAATTAAAGGAATGGAATAATTTATTTCTAAGTGACTTTTTAAAAAAAAACCAAAGGCAACAAATAAAATCCCTTTCAAGTTGCCTTTCTTTGCAAGCATAAAATGATGGTTGTAATGATAACTAAAGATTAAAAACCATGAGGAAAGTTAAGAAATATGGGACCTTCAAACCTTGTATCTAGACAAGGTTTATCCGAAATGTCATAGCACCACAAAAAGTGTGACCATAACTTTTATATGATCAAAATTTGGTTAGTTTTAGTCCAAGGTGTTAAGGTCCACTCCACCTTGTGTAGCTTACGACTGAATGTAATTGTTGTCCACTATCTAGTTTATGGCCAATTTTTGGTCATTAAACCTTGTCTAGATGGTGACCAATTTTTGGTCATTGAACCTTTTCCAACTTCCAACCAAATTTCAATTGTTGGACCCTATCTAATTGGTGACTAATTTTCAATCATTGAACCCTGTCCAATTGCAATGGATTTTTAATCACCAACCATGTTCCTAACCTTCCACTATATGTGCCCCACACCCACATTCAAGTTGTGACCAATTTTCGGTCACAAACCCTTGTCCATCCTATAATCGAAATTAGGTCATGAACCCATTATTATTTTGGGTTGCCACCCCCTTGTTCAATTTGCAATCAATGTTCAATAGTAAAGCCTTTTCCACTCTAGGACCAAAATTAAATTGTTAATGCATTGTTTATTTTCGGTCACCATCCTTTTGTTTAACTTGTGATGCATTTTTGGTTGTAAAACCTTATCTAACCTATCCATTTTGTGATCAAAATTAGGTCACCAATGCATTGTTGATTTTGGGCAGGGTTGTCAAAATTGACATGACACGGCCAATTTGCATCTAACATCAAAATAATATTCATTAGGACAAACGCAAAAGAATTATTAACATTCGAGCAACCCTCGTCATAAATGGCGACTGAAAACGAATTTTAGTCACCCTTTTTCGTGGCGACCGAAATGTTTCAATTGCCATAAAGAAAAAGGTGTGTCATATCTTTTTGGAAAGCCTTCGATGAAGAATTTCCAAAAACATATGACATGCCCCCTTTCCTAACAATTGAAAAATTTGGTCGCCATGGGATAGTGGTAGTCTATTAGATGGTGATCGAATTTTTTCAATTTTCATCTGACACACCCCATCATCAGATGGTGATTGAAATTTTTCGATCACCTAAGAGGGCATGCGAGGTATGATTTTTATTTTCAAAAATGATACATGTGCCCCCCTCCTTTTTGGTGACCAAAAAATTTCAATCACAATTCGACATACCCCCACCATTAGATGGTGAATGAAAGGGGTGGGCTTGTGTTATGGTTTTAAGAAAAAAAAAATCATCCCCCCTTTTCCTTTTTGGGTGATTGAAGAATTTCCATTGCCATCTGATGGTGTGCGTGTGAAAAAAAAAAAGAAAAAAGGGAGGATGAAAGAATAAAAAATAAAATGTGAGGGTGTACAAAAAAAGGAATAAAAATCAAAGGAAAATAAAGTTGAAAGAAGCAAGAAAACAAGTAAAACAAAAGGGGGGAAACCAAAAATCAAGGAAAAAAACCCAATTGGTGGGGAAGGAGGAAGAAAACAAAATGGGAAGTTTTCACTAGATGGTAATTAAATTCATTTGTTTTGATTGAATTTGCTTGCCCTTAATAGATGACAACCAAATTGGATTCAGTCACCACCATATTCGATTGACATTATTGGATGGTAAACAAAATGGATTTGATTGCCATAGTTGGATGGAGATTGAAAAGAAAAAAAATAAATTACCACAACCCTAGCCTTTGGTTTGCAACCAAGGCAAGGGCATGAAAAGGTGCAAGCCAAGAGTGTAATTCGAAAATCACATTCATAATCCTAGGAGTGTGAGGGAATGTGCCCACACACTCCCAAGTGGATTCTCATTTTGGGAGTTGGAATCCCAGTGGACTCCCAAACTCTCAAATTTTCAGAGAGTGATTTGAAGGGTCAAAACTCATTGGATTAATGACTTCATTATACCATTGGAATTTTTTAAAGAATTAAATGTTTAAAATGGGTTTTTATGCTCCATTTGAGTACTTACAATATAAATTATAGCCAAAAGAAGGGTTGGGGGTCAAAGTGTCAATTTGATTCCTAACCATTAAAAGTTGGGAATGACCTTGAGTTACATGTGTGTAGGAGGTGTGCCACATATCATTTTTAAGTTCTTGAAGAGGGCTAAAAATTTTCTTTGAATCTCACCTCAATCGAAGATCTACACAAGAAGTTATGGGTGTCCAAAATAACAAAAGTCCCAATTTTAAGAATTGCGGGACTCTAAACTTGGGAGTCCTAGGAAAAATGCCATTTGGGTGTAGCCCCTATGGTGATTCATAAAAAATACTGTAAGGCGGAAAGTGGTGGCTTCCCCCAAGTTCAGGCCGTGGTGAGTTTTGTGAATCCATGCATTCCTATGGTTTGTCCATGCACTAAAAATGTTTTCAATTATGCACTAACCAACTTGTTGTTTGGTTTGTGCAAATTGATATAATTAATTGACACATTTGTCATTCATCCTAGAGCTTCAACATGCCCCTCTTACCCCAGAAGTGTTACGAATTAGGGGGCATGCCCCAACTCCTTCTTCCATTGTTTTCATTTTGAGATTCACATTTGAAATTCACATTTGAGTCTTTCAAAGAGTTTAGGTGTGCATCACAAACCCCCTTTTGCTTGTTTCGATTGCCCACAAGGATGGGCAATTTAAAAAATATGGTCGCCATCCAATTGTCATAATTTTTCAAATGTTGACTGGAGTTTTTCAATTGTAAAAAAAAAATGGAGCATGTAACATGTTTTTAGAGCTTTCCAAAAACATATGACAACCCCACTTTTGTGGTGATTGAAAAAATTCAGTCACCATCCGAATAATAGTGACAATAAAATGGTGATTGAAAACTTTTAATCACCACACCTTATCCCATTTCGGTCACCCCCTTTTAGTGATTAAAAATTTTTAGTTGCCAACATTGTGGCGATTAAAAAAAATTCGATCACCATCCAACATTGGTAATTTTCAAATGGTGACCAAATTTTTTAGTCACCATTTAACATAACCCCACCATCAAATGGCAATTGAAATTTTTTGATCATCGAAAAGGGAGAGCAACAATTAAATTTCCTTTTTGGGCAACGAAAAAATTTCGATCGCTATCTAATGGTGTGGGTGTGTCAAATGGTGATTAAAATTCTTTGATCACCATTTGATAATGGGAGTATGTTGAATGTTGATTGAGAAAATATCGACTTCTTTATGGTGATTGAAATTTTTTTCAACAAGAGCTTTCCAAAAACATCCAACGTACCTTCATCATCGAATGACTACTGAAAAATTTCTTTAATCACCATCTGACACACTCATACAATCAAATGGTGATTGAAATTTTTTCCATCACCCAAGAAGCAAAGCGAGGTTGAACTTTTTTTTTTTTTTTTTCTAAAGTGATAGCATATGATGCACCCTCAAGCTCTATGATGAACTTAACCGCGAGTCCGAAGAAGAAGACAACAAAAGGAGGAATTGGGGCGCGCTCCCTAGCTTGTAGCACTTCAGGGGTAGAATAATGTGTAGGAGCTTCGGGATGGGATTAGGAAGATTGACAAGCAAGTCACTTACTCACATGTGTTGAGAATTCAAGCTCAACTAGTTAGGTTTCATTAGTTACTGGAGTAGGAAAGTAACTAGGTTACTTTCACAAGGTTGAATTACTTTCGTTACTTATTTTAGTTTGGTTATTTGTGGTTT